>Ga0307515_10003716_pt1 | contig 32019 bp, 10 predicted proteins | sample 17_EM_MG_FD_194513 | JGI IMG/M metagenome (GOLD analysis project Ga0307515, IMG submission 194513) | Populus trichocarpa ectomycorrhiza microbial communities from riparian zone in the Pacific Northwest, United States - 17_EM | ecosystem: Host-associated > Plants > Roots > Unclassified | place... | reverse complement strand
GCTCTTCTCTCTCTCTAAAAAAGCTATTTTGTATACAAAAAGGAAGAAAGGCGCTTTTTCTATTTCTAAGTAGGACAGGGATAGCTACTAGAAAGTGGCTAATAACAGCAGGATCTATAGAAGGAGGTAACTCCTACTAAGCTCCTAGTAAAGAGATATTAGTAAGTAAAAGGATAGAAATAAATTATAAAAGGACAGGGATAGGCGTTAGGATTTCTTAATTTTCTTATAGTTTTCTACCGCTTTCTCATTCCCTAGTAGTTGCTTATAACTTAGTATTTTACTAAAGAACTATAAACCCTTAGTTTAGGGGCTTATAAACTACTAGGATATAGTTACTAGTATATATTAAGCTGCCCTAAGGGATTTATATATATATGACTATAGCGCTATAGCCTAGAGGCTGCATACGCAGTATTGTACATAGTATAATACAACGGATATAAAAAAAAAAAAAAAAAACTAGGCAAAAAGCCTTGCTAGTTTTTACTGTCCTTTTACGCCCTTTCTCCTTATTAATCTTACTAAAAGATTTCTAGGGAGATTAGGCTAAAAGGTAGTAGAAAAACTAGCTAAAAAAGACTAGTATAGTTATTTTCTTTTTCTATTAGAAGTAGAAAAAACCACTAAAAAAAGGACTTGTTAGGCTTTTACTAGTAAAAAAGCCTTAAAGGCAATCCTCCTCTTATTAAAGAAATTCTAACTAAAGGAGATATAGAAAAGTACCTACACCCCCTATTTTATTAGGCTTTTACTTCCTATAGAAGAAAAACCTAAGAAAATTCTATATTTTATAGTTTTGGTATTTCTACCCCTACCTCGCTTATAAGCTAGGACCACCCCCTAGAAGAATTTTCTCTTTAGAGAAGGGGGTAAAAAGGCAAATAAATCTACCTCTAGCTCGCTAGGCAGCAGGAATTAGGTCTTAAAAGTTAGAAAATTAATTGTTTTTAGTGGTAAGATAGATATGCGTAAGATTTAAAGTGCGGCGCTACTTTTTAGTATGGTTATAAGAATATATACATATAGGGTAAGTTCCTATTAAATAATTAAAAAGTAGTAAGTATCTAAATTACCTCCATTCTGTGCCGTATATTAAAGCTAGGCCTATTTTATAGGCCTAGAGTTTTTACTTTAATACTATCCGTCTTCCGATAATGTTATATATAATATATTTACCACTAAAAAAGGCTTAGTTGGTTACTTTAAGTCTATTTCTAGCCTCCAAAAACTGCCCTAGGAGGCCTATTTATACCATATATTATACCAATTTCTTTACCAACTATATTTAGTTTAAAATCGCTTTAAAGGTTTAAGGCTAGCTATTATACGGCCAAACTACTTTCCTTAGTTCTTTAAAATTAGGGCATTTAATTAAGACGTGCTATCTTATCTATTTATTCCTATATATACACCTTAAGTTAGGCATATATTTATTCCTATAGAGGTAGCCTTTAAGGGCTACCTTACCTATATAGATCTGTATAAGAGTAGCAAAGAAAGCCTTTAGTAAACCTCTATATACCCTTAGTCTCTGCTTTAAGATATTTAGTACTAATCTATACAGTTCTATTCTAGTTTCTCCTATCTTTTACTTATTTACCTAGTAGGCTTTTAATCTTGCCTTTATTATTCTCTTTAATGCAGACAATAGGCTTTAAAGTAATAAAAAAGTAGGGACTTTCAGTCCTTTCTCTCCTTCTCCTTCTCTCTACCCTATTGCCATTTTTACTAAAATATCCGCTTATTTATTTTTATTAATATCCATATATAACGGGACCTAGTATATTACTACCTATATACTTAGTATTTACATAGCTTATGCCCTTTTACGTACTTTATAGACTAGGTACTAACATAAGTAGTTCTATAGTTTAGCTACTGCTTATATTGCTGCTTAATTGTCTGTAAATATTATTAATCTTCTAATTATTAGTAAGTGCTTAAGTACTAAGTTAAGGGCTAGCTATAGCCCTCTTAGCTCTTTTGTATATACCGTACTAACTTAGTTTATTCCTATATAGTTAGCTACTTTAGCTTTTTGTTCTAGAATGCATACTTAGGCTCTTACCTTTCTATTAATTTTACTACTATCTATATATACTAGTACGTATCCTAGGTTATTCCTAGCTTTTTATATAATATAGTTATACCCTAGCTTGCCTACTTTTATTCCTCTAGTAATATAGATCTTTAGTAGCTTGGTTTATAGAAAGATAATTTTTAAGTAAATTACTTCTATAAGAGGTATCCCTTCCTTAAGACGGAGCGCTACTTTATTCTCTAATTTTTAAAGAGGGCTATACCACTTAAACTTTAATAGGGCGGATCTCCGCAGTTATTAAATCTTATAGTATAGCGACGACCTCCTAGTTTAATTTGGGGAGGACTTAACCGCCTAGTAAAGCGATATTTTAATTAGTGGGATATATATCTCTACTTTTAGTTCCGTCTTAGCGGTAGTTCTAAAAGTTTCTATTATAAGATAGAGTGCTTTATACTAAATTTATAATAGAACCTAGTAAATACTTTTTACTCTATTGATAAAACCGCGCCCCCCTTTCGGTATATACTAGTATAAAGCTGCTAGAGTATATATAGCATAACTATAGCTATATGGAGTTGGCGTATATATCTAGTTGTAATACCCTATATAGATTTTATAATACCTAAAAGACATATAAGTTAGCTTATAGATCTTTCCACTATATAGCCTAAGTACACTTTCCCTGTTAGCTTATTATTTAGTATAATACTAAGGTATCTAGCTTTTGTTATTAGTTATATTCTTTAAGTCCTTCTATCCTTTAGTATAAGCACTAAAGGACATTTATATTCCCCTTTTAAGATCTTCTTCCTAGGTTATATAAAAAGATAAGTTTATACTTCTATAGTGCGAATACTAAGGTATATCTATATGCCCAATTCTCTACTCTCTCATATAGTATTAATAGTGTTATTATTATCTCTTCTGTGTTTCTTCTATTAACTATTATACTTTTATTATTAATATACCTTATAACTAGGCTATACCTTAGTCCGTCTTCGTTTATAGTAATATCTAAAAGATCTACGTTATAGAAAAGGTATAATATTAGCAATATTAGTAAGCCTTAAGGAATTCCTACTAGTATAGGGAATCTCTCTAATATTCCTTCTAGTAGTTTAATATATATAGATCTTCTTATAAGGAAGCTTTAAATCTATTTAACCATTAGTATAGGGATTATTAATTTCTATAGGCAGTAAAAGAGCCTCTAGTATAACACGTTATTAAATACTCCGCTTATATTAAGTATAAGTAGGCTTACTATGTCTTCCTTATCCGTCTACTATGCAGCGTAAATCTTTTCTAGAAGGAGATATACTACGTATTTACAACTAGCTGCTGCTCTTCTACCTATATAGGTACGTAGTAGGAGGCTATAAGCATCTGCTATAAAGAGTATCCGCTTTATAAGCACTTTATCCATAACTTTGCCTACTATATTTAGTAGGGCTATTAGTTAGTACATCTTAGGGTCCTTAAAGTCGCCTTTCTTTAGTTTTCTTAGTACTATAGTAATTAATCTTTAAAAGTATGTAGGGTAATATCCTACTATAAGGTATTAGTTAAATAGTTAGGTTAGTAGTTCTTTTAGTTCTTATATAGCTTTATAAAGTATACGGCTTAGGAACTAGTCCTCTTTTAGTGCTTTATTAGAACTAGTTATTCTAATAACTTTTTCTACCTCTTATATTTTAATATCCGAGACCTATAAGGGGTATAGATATTAGTAGTTATATAAGTCTTTTAGATCTATAGGCGGTAGTATTAGGAAAAAGGAGTTTTTAAGGGCTGCTATCTTTTTTTCTATAGTATATTATAGGGTGCCTACTACGTCTCTAATATTTAGCGTAAACGTAGTTTTTATAATATTCTGGTTTTAGGCCTAAGCATATAGGAACTAGAGTCCCTTTATATCTTTAATCTTACTTACTCTATTTCTATATTCTATTTTAGTTACTTTCCTAATAACCTTATCCTTCTCTCGCCTTACTATTTATAGTATAGTATAGTATTCTTTAGTTAGACGTCTATTAAAGTGCCTATATATATATTATTCCACCTTAATTACTTATATATATTTGTCCGTCTATCTTAGTTTAGCTACTAGTATAGGGAATTTTACGGCTTTAGTAAGGATGTTTATAATTCTAATAGTTACTATATTAATTTAGTCTTATAATAAAACTAGGGGCATTTCTAGAAGATCTTAGAGTATATTATAGAAGATTTCTTTATTTATCTTTTTAAAGAGTTGCCTAGTTAGTTCCTCTTTTTATTCTAGTTAGTATTTAAATACTATTTCTATTAGGAGGTGGCTAGAGCCCTTATTAAGCTCCTTATTAATTCCTATTTAGATTAGGTGGTCTACTATATCTAAAGCAATAAAGCTAAGGCTAATTGTTAAGGGGTTAATACCTACTCCCTTAGCTAGCCTTATAATAAGCCCTGGCTTAAAGCCTAGCTTATATAACGGCGCTAGAGCGCGTTACCTAGTTAGGGGTTCGCTTAAGATTTGGCATATGTATATAGACGTGGCCTTACTACCTTCTCTTGCTTCTTAGCTTAATATCTTTATAATATAGTATTTGTTCGCTTAATCTTGTAAGTATTCGTTTAAGTCTCTATTAAGACATTTATTTGATGGTTTAAGCCGTTACAGCTTAAGCCTATTATTTTCTATTACTTTAATAAGATATTCCGCTGCTATCCTATAGTTATACCTAGCTTTAAGTCCTCCCTATCTAGAGTAGTAGAGGCTAAAGTCTCCTATAACTATAGTACTATATTTTAATCTAGTAATTTATTTTAAGGCGTTATTTAGCTTTAGAAATATATACCCTCTTAAAAGGCCATATAACTAATTATATGGTAAAAGGGGGTTTAGGTTATAGATATTAATTATAGTAATTATATATTATTATCCTTCTCCTTAATTTGTAATTAATACTACTATAAAGTTACTACCGTAATCCGTAATACGGAGGCATCTAATGAGAACCCTTTTGTTAATAAAAAGATATACCTATATTTCCTTATAGGGCGGGTAATATAGGTAGAACCTATTACTAATTAGATTTATAGTTATAGGGAGGTCCCTTTCTAATCTCTTGCTACACTATACCTCCTAGATAGCAATTATATTATACTACTATATCCATTTGTTTTATAGGAGTTCCTATATTTTTATATAGCTTTTTCCTATATTATATTACAGAACCTTAATAGTATAGATATTTAGGTCTTCCGTTATTATAAACGTCCAAATATATCTATCTATAGTAGTATAAGTACTTTACCTAAGCTCTATATAGAGTACTACGAGCTCTTACTAAGGTTCGAGCCCTTATCTTTAATTTTCGCTTATTTATCTATAACGATTTTAATTATCTCCCTTTCCTTCTCTTTCTCCCTTTTTAAATTAGCACTATTTCTACTCTTACTGCGGCTTATTATAGTATTATCTTTAGTTTATTCTTCCTACTCTTTGTGCTAGGGTTTACTTTCGTAATATTACGGTTACTTCTTTCTATTTATATTAGTAATATATCCCATTTTAGGTTTTTATTATCCATCTCTTTTTCCTAACTAAGCTTCCCATTTAGGCTCCCTATTAGGCTTTATTCGGCCTTCTTTTATTACTTCTATCTATTATTTACGTTTCCATCCTATCTATTTTATTTATAGTATTTACCATACTTTTAGTTGTCTATAATAATAGGGATAGAAAGCTCCGTTAGCTTAAACTTTAATACCTTATTTTTAATGGCCCTAGTAATATATATACTGGTTAGCGCGTCCTACTTTAGGCCACTACCCTTCTTTTTGGCTATCTCCGGATATTAAATAATAGCTAGAGGGCTTGCAAGAAGAATATAGCTTAAATTAAAACGCTAGGGATTATGGTTGTAGAGTTATTTTAAAAAATTAATTTTTGTAAAGATTTATGTTTTTTAAATAGTAATAACTATTACGGAGTAAGTGTAAGTGATAATAATATATATAAACTGTGTAATAAAGTTAAGACGTTATATAAGGAAGGAAGGTAGGAAAACGGGAAAAAAGAGTATATATTATTAGCTTAGTTACTTAGTTAATATATATATAGAGCAGGATAGGATTTGGGAAGTAGTCCTAGCAAAACTAAGTAAGACTTAGTAGAACTTAGCGGAATATAGCAGGATTTAGTAGAACTTGGCGGAATATAGTAAAATATAGCAGATTGCCGTTAGATTGCCGTAGATTACTATCTTATAGTTGGTCTCTAGTTGCTAAGTTAGTAGAAATAGGTAGACGTGTATAAGGTATTACGGGAGTATCCTATAATAGTACCCCCCCTTTAAACTCAAGCTTCTGCGAGATAGCTTTAGGGGCTATATACTAGAAAGCTCTACGTATACCTCTACTAACGCCGAATTAGGGTATATGGTATTAATAGAGAGGATTTTTATAGTCCTTTGGAGTTCGTAGGAGCTCTATTAGGCTAGTTTTAAAGGGTTCTTTTTTAGGCGATTGCATCGTGTTATTGTTTTTGTATTAACAGGATAATCAGACACTATAGTTAGCTTTAGCGTAGTATATATATAATATAAGCATTTATAAAGTACTGTTTAGGATAAAAGTAAATAACCCCTAGAACGTTAAGGACATTATTCCTAAAAAGGAGGCACTAGCGGCATCTAAGAGAATTAAGTAAATAAGAATTCGTAGAAAAGAACCTAAGAAGTATTTACTAGACGCCTAGGCCGTATAAAAAAGGTCCTATAAAAAAAATATATACTAAAAGAATTTGAGATAGGAGACGAAGTCTTACTATTTATAAAAAATATCTAAATAAAACGTATTAAGAAGAAACTAAATCACTAATAGCTTAGACCCTTTAAGATAGTTAGGAAAACTAAAGGAAATTAAGTCTATAAATTAGAATTGCCGAAATTATATTTAATATATTCTATATTCTATATTTCCTTATTAAAGCTATACTAGAGAAAAGATAGTGCAAAACTGCCCCTACCTAGTAAAACTAATAGGGAACTAGAATAGAATATAGAAGATATTTTAGACCAAAGACAGCGTTAAAAGAAGTGTAAAAATTTAGTTTATTACGAAGGATACTTTTAAGTGTATAACAGTTAGGAACCTAAAGAGTACCTTTAGCCAGGATATAATATAGTAATTAAAACCTTCCTAAGAACTAAAATAGAAGATTTAATAACAGTTCCGGATATACCATAGACAAGATAATAAAAAAGACCCTATAAATTAAAACTATAAAGTTAAACATAGGCATTAAGAATAAAAACGTTTCGCCATTATAATAGGGATCCTAAAATCCTATAAAAGAAAGCCTATAGGGATCTATATAAGAACCACTAGGGATACTATTTAAAGAAGACGCTATTTAAGAATAAGCAGTAGTACTAAAAAAAAGAGACCCTAGGGATAAAAGAAGAGTATCTAGTCTAGTATTAGAGATATATAGAAGAGTTAATAGTATAAATAGGAGTAAAGGGGCAGCCTATAAAGAATTAGAAATTTAAGAAATTATAAAGTACTTATAGGAATATTACCTGTTTATTATATACAGGGATTATAGTAGTAAACTGCTTCTATATAAACTATTACCAAAGCTTAAAGTAAAGGCATCCCTAAAATATAGAGTTAATTGCTAGTATTAGGCCATTCTAGAGGTACTAGAGAGGCACTATAAAAAGCTATTCTATAAGAAGAAGGAAAGAATAAAAGAATAACTTAAATACTAGAAGTAGTAATAGGAGCCTTCTCTTCTATCTTAACGTTATTATTAGTAGTATTATTAGCACTCTTATCCCTAAAAGTATTAGCACTTTTACTAATATTTTTTATATATAATAAAAACTAGATGGACTACTACGGGGGGGGGACCAACGTAAAGAACGTTTATCTCTACTTTTATTACTATCCTTAGTATTATCTCTAGGTTTTAAATTGGTATCTAGGTAGGAATTAGAAAGCCATTAGCTAAAAAGTTAGTATAGTTCCTAAACGTATTACTAAGGAGCTACCTAGCTAGAAAGGCCCGCGTAAGAATGTAAATGTTATTATTTATAAAGTAAGCTGCTTATAAATGCGCTCCTAGACACTATACGTCTAAGATTATTACGTTTCTATAGCAGTAGAAACCCTTACTAAATTAAAAAGGCTATAAGTAAGGGAAGATACCTTCTGGCCCCGCCTTTTACTATTCTAATACTAATAGAAATCCCTAACAGCGCGCTAAAGCCGGTAAACCTTATACGCGTAAACAGTGGGGATCTAATATAATTAGTAAAATTTAGAATAAAATAGAATATAGGGTTTTCTCCGGCTATAACAGTAGGAATATTTAGATTTGTTTTTACTAGAGCGCAGTATCTTATAGGTATAAAACGGGTCCAGCGTAAATGCGTAAACGTAATAATGGTAGCACTTTAGAGAAACCACTATATAAGTAACAGAAGTGGTTTAGGGCGCCATTAAAGGAGAAATAACACCGCCGCTAGTTTAGGGATGCGTAGAATAACCACGAGCTATTATAAGAAAATATTATAAGAAATTAGCATTATTAACAGCGCTAAAATAGGGATCCTATTACTTATAGATGTGTTATAAAAAAATAATAGAGTAGTATTAAAAGAATAGCTAGAGATATAGAAGCTAAAAGCTAAAATATAATAGAAAACAGTCTGCTAAAGAGCAAGATAAATAGTGTTGTTAATAGAAAGACGCGTAAGAGATAATAGCTTATAAACTAGACAAAATTAAAATAAAAGACGTTATTATTAGAACCTGTTTTAGGTAAATAGGAATAGTGGCTAGTTAACGCGTTATATAGGACAATCTCTAAAACAGCTTCTAATAAACTCTTATAATAAAAAAGGTAAATCCTATCTAATTTCTATTATTATTATTAAAGTTCTATTATAACAGTATTATAAGAGCTGTATTAGAAGAAGAGTAAAGGAATAAAAGATAAAATAAAGATCTATATTAGTAAAGAACTAGTAATAAGCTGCATTATAGAATACCTTTTTATTAAGAACTTTCCCTAGTAGTTTTAATCGGAACTTTATAAAAGCTATTAAGAGGTAAAGTCTTAGAGGACTATAACCTTTATAGGGGTGGCAATTATAATAGGCTTTTTTAAAAGGTATATATTAGATAAGATAGATAAAGGTTTTACTAATATCCCACTAATATTTTAGAGAAGGTATAGTTAGACGGGTAAAAGGTAAAGGGTTTTACTAGTGTTTTAAAAGGATTAAAAAAGGAGCTAGTTCTCCTCTAAAGAAGAGCTAGCGATTAGTCTCTAAATAGAAGAGGTTAAAAAGCATTTGTCCTTTAATATATAAAACTTATTTTACCTTTAACTTACCTTCTGCTTACCGGTAACCCTTATTCTATACTATTAATTAAATAATTATATGTTCTGGTTAAACTGGCCTTTTATAATATACTAACCTACTAACCTACTAACCTACTTAGTACATTTTTTAGGCGTAGTATTATATATTTAAAGGACCGCAGTCCCTACTTAAATAGTTTTCTTCTTTATAGTAAATCTTAGAATATAATTAGAGTTAATCTATTAGGCAACCTACTCTACTAGTTATACTTATATTATTAACTTTCCTATTTACCTATATACCTAGCCTATTAATAAGTCTACCGTAGTATTTTCTATAAGGCTTTATTATAAGAGGCTTTTTAATGGAATTTTAATTGTTTTAAAGGTCCTAATTATCCTAATAGGCTTCTACTAGGATCTTTAATTTTTCTAATTATCCTATTAGGGCCCTATTAGGGTTTTAGTAGAAAACTAATATTTTTTAATAGTTTTAATAAAAAACTAGTATTTCCTAATTATCCTAGTAGGTTCCTAGTAAGATACCCCCTAAATAATACCCCTCCCTTAAAGCAATACCTATATATACCCCTTAAGCAATACCCCCTAATATAATCCCTCCCCTTTAAATACGCGCGTGCGCGCAATATATAGTACTATTAGGCGCGATATATAGTGCTATTAGGTTCTAGAGCTAAACAACCATTACTAAAACTAGACGACTGTTATTAGAACTAGATAACAACCTTTTAAATAACTAGCTAGCGAATACTACGAACGATTTAATTAATTGACTAATTGAATTTAATATCGGTCTATTACCAAATTAAATTAAGGCCTCCTAGGGAGGCACCCTAAATAACTACTGTTTAAATATACAGCTAGCGAACGGCTATAGAACACGATCTGGATTAATTAGAGCCTTTAATCGGGCCAACCTCTTTCCCAAATTATAGATATAGACAGGTAGGTATAGATAGGTAGGTATAATAGGCATAGGAAGGCACAAATAGGCAGGATAGGCAGGATAGGCAGGATAGCAGGATAGGCAGGATAGGCAGGTAGGTAGGCAGTCAGGTACTAGGCCTAGTTAGGAAATTAGTATACAGCCGGCGGATTATTAGAAACACCGCTAATTGGCAATTTAGAGCCTCCGTAAGAAGCTCCTTAGTTAATTACCTAACGCCCGACTAATTATAGAGCTCTATAATAGATATAGGCAGTAGGCAGAAAAGATTAATTTAGATTATTTATATTATATATAATTAAATTAATTATATATATATATTTTTTAACTAGCTATAAATACTAGAGTGCTAGTATACCTTATTTTTAAATTTAGAATTTTTATTTGTTATCCTAATAGTCCTAATAGTCCTAATAGTCCTAATGGTCCTAGAGGTCCTAGTAGTTCTAATAGTCCAGGCGACCTCCTAACAGTTTCCTAATAAAATGCCAAATATAAGTGTTTTTTAAAGCTCCTAATAGCCCTAATAGGAGCTATTAGGAGCTGTTAGTACTATTAGAAGACGGAAATATTTTGCTAATAGTCGCCCTATATTACGATCTTTTACTTAGCGTTACTATTACAGACCTTATATTAGTAGTAGTACGACTAATTAGGGAAAATATAAATGGACTACTAATAGAAGTGTGACGGCGCTGGAGCGCGTCACCTAGTCAGGGGTTTCGCTTAAGACTTGGCGTGTGTATATAGACATGGCCTCACCACCTTCTCTTGCTCCTTAGCTTAATATCTTTATAATACAGCATTCGTTCGCTTGATCTTGCAAGCATTTGTTTAAGTCTTTATTAAGACATTTGTTTGATAGTTTAAGCCGTTATAAGAAGCGCGGGAGGCGCTAGAACTAGTTAAACTATAAAATAATAGGTAGCTAAAGTTAATTATATAATGGGTTATAGGACTAGTTTAGAATATAGGAATATAGAAACGTAGAAATATAGAAACACGATATACCGACATTCTAACATACTAGGTACTTAGAATATTTCCTAGGAGTTAGGTTATATATTTAGAGGACTATAGTCTCTACCTAAGCTAGTTCTCTCTTTATAGTAAATCTTAGAATATAATTAAAGTTAATCTATTAGGTACTTTATAGTAAAGCTTACTTACCTTATTCTATTTATATACCTAGCCTACTAATAAGTCTACTATAGTATTTACTATCCCTTATATTAATAATATTTATTTATTACTTAACGTCTAATTTAAATCCCTATTAGGCCTATGCTAACTACTCCTTATGTATATATAGGGAGAAAACCCTATTTAAGAAAACTCTATAATCCATCTCCCTACCTTTTAAAACTTACCTAATTAACGCCTATAAGTTACCTATAGTGCTCTACTACCTTACTTTTTAACCTTTTTAAGAACTACTACTGCTGTAATAAGTTTACGGACCCGCTAGTATTGTAAACTTTACGCTACTACTGTAGAGTTATTAAGGGGCGCCAAATACTTGCCCCTTTACCTTTTATTACCATTTCCTTTGCAATCTAGAACTAGTTTAGTATAATTTAGCTAATAAGCTACTGGATAACCACCTTAAGACCTTTTATATTAAGAGTAGTATATTATAGTTCTCTATATTAGCTTTTAAAGTATTGCCTCTTAGTTAATATATAAGAGATATAACAGTATTACGTATTTTAGTGTCTGTCTTAGCCAGCTATATTTACACCTTAGGCTACCTACTAAGATATCCACCCAGTAAAGCTAATTTTTTTAGTCCTATTATTCCTGTCCTTAAGAGTATTGCTATTGTATTTTCTACCTTTATTAGGCCTTTTTAAAGCCCTTAGGTATTTACCTCCTATAGTATTAACTACGCTATAGCTTAGATTCCTCTTACCTAAGTTAACCTCTATACCTTTAACTTATATATACCTCTCTAGCGTTAGTCTAACTAGTATTATATTATAGTAAATAGTTTCTTAGTATTCTTTTATACTCTACTTTAGCTCCTTTCTCTCTCTTACTATTATCTTTACTAGCCTCTTACGCCTCCCCCTTTCTTCTCTATATAGGCCTAGGCCCTAATATAGCACTATTTTTCTTCTACCTTCTCTATCTATTTTTCTAGTATATCTTCCCTACTTTAGGGTTATTAGTTTATTCTCCTATAGGGTACCCTAAGATCCCCCTCTAGTTTATTTAGGCGTAATTAAAGCGGCATTTATAGAGACTAGCCTTTACCCATTTAACCTAGAGAAGGTATTTAATAAACTACCTCTACTACTTAAGGCTACACTAGAGAAGGACCTATGGTTAATAACTATTAATATTATAACACTAAAAACACTTAAGTAGGCAAGCAACCTAGCTTAATATATTAGGCCGGATTAGGAGGAGTAGGAGAATAAGGACCTAAATAAGGTTATATAGAAATATATATACGGAGCAGAGATTTAGCTTTAGGTATTTAGATCTCTTAAATAGTAGCTAAAAGAGACTAAGGCTAAGAATAAGCAACGCTAAAAGCAGAAGGCTAACGCTAGAAAGGTTATATAGAAGTTTAGGGTAATTATAGTTGCAGAAGGTCGTTTACTGGCTAAAAAGAGAAAGATAGCTAATAAAAAAAAGCTCGCAAATAAGCGTAAAAAGCGGGCTAAAATATTAATACCAGAGCCTGGGACTCCTAATAACTCTAAGGATGAATATAGTGAATGGGATAAAGCGCGTGAGCGGCAGGAAGACTTGTAATTATTACTGTAGTGTACTATAGAATTGATTCTTTTAAACCCTGGCGATTGAACTGTCCTGGCGATTTGGATGTCCACCACCCACCCTTCGTGTGGGTGGTCAAGGCGCAGCTACGAAGGCCACAGATAGATAATAAAAGTACGTGCACCTTCGTTTGGTCGTGCAGCAGCTTGCGGGGTATGCAGGGGTGGAGGAGTATTGGTAAACATTGCATTTGTATGGCGTTTACTAGTAAAATAGGTGCCCGAGTAGTACCTTGGCTACCCTTACCGCCTGCTAGGCCGCCGCTGATTAAAAGATTCGGGCAGTAAAGTTACTGTCAAGAGTTACTGCCCGGATCCTGTCCGTTGAATTAGACTCTCAACTTATCGTCCTTATTGACATCTCTATCCTTATCGCCGTTGTCAGTATCGTCGCCTTAATTAAGAATCGCCTTAATAGCGGCGAACTGCACCACTAATGCCCTCTCCTTACGCTCACGTTATGTCGGTGACGTTCGCATTTTAGTATTTTTAGGCGCCTTTATTAAGGCGTGACACCGAATATATTACTTACCGTTTAGCTTAAACTCCACTTTCCTTAACGCGTTAGTTTCGCTCGGGTTAATTTCTTTAGAAGTAATAAGGATATTATCCAAGGCAGGTGTGCGGCTAACGTGTTCCACCACTCATCCGGCCACCCCAGTCATCCGGCCACCCCAGTCATCCGGCCACCCCAGTCATGGCCACCCCAGTCATCCGGCCACCCCAACAGCACCAAGACACGTCTTCGTACAGTTATTCCACTACACGCCAATAAGTAGTCTACCCTCTTTCTGGGGTGATTTAGAGTTCTGAATTGATGACATTATTGTTTTGGTACGAAGACACGTCTTGGTGCTAGTAGAGTGGCCGGATAACTGGGGTGGCCGGATAAGTGGTGGAGCACGTTAGGAAGAATCGTTCTATATTAATCAGCGAGAAACAACACTAAAAGGGTAAGTGGGGAGGGGGGAGGTAAAAAGGGCGATGGCTAGGATGGAGGGGCTAATGTATGACTAAAAGTTCCAGATTTGGTGGCTGATACAAGCTATTAAGAACGCTAAGCCATTCCGCAAGCCCCCGATTGGCTAATCCTATCCTGGAGCTCCATATTGGCTCCAGTCCAAAAAGATCACTGGTGGCAATGGAAACAAGGGGTAGGTGACCGAGTCAATGACTGAGTCAATGGGTACAGGGTATCCGACCTCCGGTGTCCCCCCCTGTGTGCGCGCGCAACACGCACAGCAATTTCGGTAATCACTAGTCAAGTGCACCATCTAGCGTAGATACTGTGCGCTTGCCAAAAGAACTGTGCACCCGCAAGAGGGGTAAAGCCTTCAATTTTTAAGCTTAATCACAAGAGTTAAACTTGAAATTCTCTAGCGCGTACGAAGCGAAATTGTTGCGCGCGCACACGGACACCGGCGGTCGGATACCCTGTAGGTAGCTGAGTCGGGGTGACAAGACAACCTGATTCAGGTCGACAGGACCTCAGTACTTGAATCAACCAAATCAGATGTCGAGTTGTCAGGCAAAGCCTTGGCGGAAAAGTCTTGTAATTGAAGGAAGTTTTGGTTCGTGGAAAACGAGCGTCTGAAAATTTTGGACCTCGTGCTCTTCAGGCCCTGGGATGGAGAGCTATGATTCGTTTGTGAATGGTCTGGAGTTCGGGAATTCCGGAATAACGGGCGGAAGGTCGGGAGGCAGGCAGAGACAATGCCAAGGCAGGCCTCGGCAGCCGACCATATCGTAGGAAGTGTCAAATCCCCTATTTTGTAGCGTCAATATCTTTCTATAGGTACGCATCAAAGAATGACTCACAAGTGAGGTCAATGCCATGAATTTGGAAAAGAGAACACCATCTAGCCAGACTAATAGCACAAGTTCTGTTGTGGTAAGTCTAACGCTCCTGATTTGCGTTCAGGAGTACTCACAAAGAACCAAGGAGGAAGACGCCGGTCAGCTGAAGCTTCTGTTGAATTGATGATTGCAGATACCACACAGCATGTAAAGGTAGAAAGAGGATTATAAAGTCAGTTATAACGTTGAGTCCAGAGCCGATGATATAAAACACTGTTGCATTAATGCAAGAGCCTTCGCCACTCTTATCCCAGGTATATTTCAGTGGCCGGCACGTCAGGGACACAACGAAGACAACCATTATACCCCAGAGGACTGAGAACACTCCGAGAATATATGCAGTGTATCGGAAATAGCTCAAGACCCCGAAGATACGGATATAGAGTAGGAGGATAGATATCTTGATAATCGGTATGGCCACTGCCCAAAGAAGCTGGGAGGCAAAGAATGTCTTGGACCCTCTTCGATTAGGGATAAATCGTAACGGGAGTGAAGCTATCTTACCTGTGCTTCACGGATAAGGTCTGCAGAGCTTAGGGTGTCGATGTGTCTTCCAAGCCCGTATGTCGAAGCTGGTAATTCAGAATTCAGTCATCAAACATACAAGTGAGAACCCTTTAACACTTAACATACCCACAATATTGCAAGCGCATATTGACCATGAGAACGGCTGTCGAATGTCAAAATTAAGGTGAATAACTGGGAGTGATTCCATGATACTGACTAGAGCTGCAATAATGGTCATGTCGTCAGACTTGAGTGGTAAATTCCTTATTCTTCTAGCCAAAACTCGAAGAATGACAGCAATTCCAGCCAAAATGCCAACCAGAACATTCACCGACACAATAGTCGGCTGCTGATTGTCCATCATATTCTCTAGAGATTGAGATTCTGCCGTCGACGGATAATAGGTAACCGAAAGAGCGAAATATTTGTCAAAAAGAGCAGAGAAGGAGGTTTGATATCGAAAGAAAGTGAATCCGCTTTGTTAACCTATTCTCATTAGGATCGCAGGTCCGAGCGCTGTCCCTGTCTCCATTGGCTGAGATACGATAGTGGCGTACACCCTTCGCCACACCGCCTTACCATTAAGGTTACCGGTTCCTAACCCTACCGAGCGGGGTCGGTTAAGTCTGTGCGTGCAGCGCATATTTAGCGAGTCGCACTTCTAAATTCAACACTATAGCTCCTTCACCCCCTCGATCTCACCTTCCTAACTAGGAAGTCCTTACGAAGGTCGCGGTTAAAAGTTATAAGAATACAGGGCCTTTAGCGTATCACATCCTGTAATTTGGCCCTGTAGTCTGCAAGGGTCCCTGTAAGTCCCCTATCCCTCGGGTACGATTATTTCCCTTCGTCTGGCAAAAGAGACTTTTCGTATTGGGCGCTTTGGGCGCTCCTGCCTGGGTTAGCATGCTGCAGGCACCCTAGCTAGCGTGATTTTATTAGCAAGCCTCACCAAAACCCAATGAAATCTTCAGAAGGCCACCACTAAAAACACATTTTTTTTTGAGGAAGTTGGTCAAAAAGTCGTGATATATGACGTTATGACTGTAGGCTTCTGCCTGCCAATTATATAGGAAAATTCTCCGTTAGAGTCCTCCCCCAAATTACTGCCTCGGAGCTTTTTAAGCTAAAGACGCACGATGTTTTACTAACAGTTCAATGATTAAATAGACGGCGATAATATTGAAGCTTTTTGATCAAACCATACTGTTGGTAGGGGGGGGGTACGTGGACATCCACAGGAGCTTCCTGAGATCACGTGAGTGCTTTCGCCTGTTGTATATATTCTCATCCTTTGAGACTGCTCCACCTTATGGAGTCCTCACACCACCATACACCTGCATTCCCGTGTGACACATACTAAATATTATAGGCTTCCTGGTTACGTCGCTGCTGTTCACCGCAATATCCAAACGTCAATGAGGCGCCAGTACCCTTGCCGCCGAGCAACCGCACTGACCAGAGGTTTTAACACCAAGCTCTAGACGGTATAGAGCCTCTAGATTGGCTTATGAGGCGTGCATATACGAAAAGTCCATGAATTCTTGCCACACGAAGGGATGAGTTTTTGACGGTTTTAAATATCAAAACTAGTGCCTCAAAATGCTCAATTGCAGGCATTTTCTTAATAAAAGGCATTACGCAGTACTATCCACGATATTAAATAAAGCTTTAGTTTTATATAATCAAGGCTCTATTGCGACATTTTATAGTGTTTATATTGGAAGCTCTACTTAATTAATTGCATAACGTTGCCTATATTTATGCTAACGTCCTTATTTAACACCTTACTATCGCTTAAATTACTCTGCTCATCGTTCTCTACCTCTACCTACGTATTAACCTCTTTATCTACCTTTTTTGCAGCTGCTATTAAAGCCTTTTAGTGAGCCGTTGCTGCCTCGAATGTAGTAGTAGATGCCTCCGCTGTTAATTACGCAGCTATTATAAGCGCTTTAGCTAACGCAGCTTAATCCTCTACCTTCCTAAATTCCTCTTATGCCTTAGCTGTCTTCTTCTTCGTCGCTATCCTAGATATAGTCTCTAAAGCTTTCTATGCCTTCTTTAACGCTAGCAGCGCAGCTTAAAACTGCTGCTGGTGTTGCTCTACCTTTCTCTTAGCCTCTAATGCAGTAGTCTAAGTCTCCTTCCGTGCCTTAACCTATTCCTTATAAAGTATTACTACCTCCTCCCGCTTAATTTTGGATTACTTTCTTTATTTTTTAGCGTTCCTTTTAGCTTCCTCTATAGCCTCTCCAGTAGCAACAATTACCTTTATAGCGTTAGTAGTAAGCACCGCTGCCGTTAATAGTACTATCTTTTTATTCTTCTTCCTTTTCTTCCTCTCTATAGCGCCGTAGCGAAGGTTTTTATTTTCCTACTTAAGTAACGCCTCTTAATCTTTATGTGATTATAGCCGCTTAATAAGCTTTTATATATAGCTTTTAACTACCTCCGGTAACGTTTTAAGGTTAGTAATTGTCCTTAGATATTAGGCGCGGTTATTAACACTTATTAAAGTTTGTGGATATAAGGGAGAGGATAATAGTAATACTAATTCGTCTATAGGTATAAGGCTTTAAATAGGATCGCTTTTTTTATAGCGGCTAAGGGCACGTTCTAGATTATATAGGTAGAGGCCTATAGCTTTAAAGGCGCTGTTAATATAATTAGCAGTATAGATCTCTAACCGAATTTCGCCAATAATCCTAAGAAACTACTCACTACCCCTATATTAGACGCCCTGCCTAAATAGATATAAGACCCTCCCCTATTAGTTAAAGTGGATAGTAAAAACGAGTACTTTATTAAAAGAATTAATAACATTAAGTACAATAAATAGAAACGCTAGTATATATACCTTATAAAATGGAGAGGCTTTACTAAGCCCTTATAGGAACCCGTTAACTCTATAGGACTTATATAAGCTATAGAAGACTTTTATAAACTCTACCTAGAACTACTATAGCCCCATCTTATAGAAGCTTAAGTTTAAAAAGGGGGGTACTATTATGGGATACCCCTATAATACCTTATATATATCTACCTATTTCTACTAACTTAGCAATTAAAGATTAACTATAAAATAGTAATCTAACGGCAATCTAATGGCAATTTAACAGCAATCTATGGCATTTTGCTATATTCTGCTAAGTTTTACTAAATTTTGCTAAGTTTTGCTAGGACCACAACCTAAACCCTATTCTGCCCTATATATATATTAACTAAGTAACTAAGTTAATAATATATGCCCTTTCTTCCCGTTTTCCTACCTTCTTTCCTTATATAACGTCTTGATCTTATTATATAGTTTATATATATAGCTTAATAATATCTACTTTGCTATATATTATCGTCGCTTATACTTACTCTATAATACTAACTTAATAGTTTTAGCTTTAAAAGCTTGTCTTTTTTCTTAAATAGGTTAATATATTGCTATACCTTATTTATTTTAGCTATGTCTTAAATAATAAAGAACCACTATATCCAATTAGAAGGCTAGTTAAGGATAAGGTTAACTTTTAATTTATTAATAGTTGTTATTTTTAGGATTTTAACAGGTCAGGTAGGGTCTAATTAGCGTCTTAGTAAAAACCTTATTTTAACGTTCTAAACTTTTAATTTGATTTATTAGTTCGTTTATTAGTTAGGTACGGTTATTAACTAAGGTCAATCGTCTATTCGTTTAATAGGTAAAGAAGCTTAAGACACTGCAAAGGTAGTAGAAGTAGTGACTTCTTAAATAAGGTAGTAGATTAATTGCTTAGCAGATAATATAGCAGGTAGTACAATCTAATTAATTGCTTAGCAGGTAGTGCGATCCGGGCTTATAACTATAAGCTTTATAGTATGGAAGAATTAAATAAACGACTTAATTATAAATCTATAGAAATTAAGTAGTATATATATATAAGAAAGGTGCAGATAATAAGGGGTAATTAACCGAGTTAGTAACCAAGTTAGTGACTAAGTCAATGAGCGAGTTAAGAGGTAGGTGACTTAAATAGAGACAGTTTAATATGCAGTCGAGTTAGTATGGTACTCTGGCGGTATGCTAGTAGTCGGTTACAGATATTATTGCGGACACCTTAGGTTGCCCTTAGGACAACCCCTAAACGCCTCTTAGATAGTTACTAGTCACGTGCCGGAGGCACATGCCCGTAGTATATAGTCTCCACAATCCTAGAGGCCTTACCTCCTTAAGAATTCGTCTCTCTTACCAATCTATCTTATTCCACAATTGTGTCCTTATAGCCCCTTATCTATAAAGTCCCTTACATTAATAGTTATATTTAATTTATAAGTTAAATTAATATCTATAGCTCTACTTAATAATTAAAAGATTTTACCTAAAGCTTATAGGATTTCACCTAAAGCCTATAACACTCTACTTACTAAAACTCTATAGTATATTCAGCCCCGGCAGCGCAGCATGACGGAGGGATAGGATTTGCGAAGCAAATCTATACCTACTAGTTTAACTTAATACTAAATTAAATATCGTGACTTTTTATATTTTATATAGCAGCCTAAAAGGCTCTGTACCGCTAGGGAGGTATATCGACCTAACGTCAATCACTATATCAAGCTTAGATTAGAGGTACCCAATTCGTGTATTTAATAAGGTTGTAGAGCCTTTCGCAATAAACTAGAGTTCTCATTTTTGATCGGCCTGTTCGACAGTATGAGACTGATGAGCTGTGCTGGCTTCTTGCCACTTTCCTTTTTTTTTTGTCTTGTTCGAACTATAATTACACTTAAAACACCCTGTGGAATTGGAAACAACAATGTGAAATCAGGTTCTAGCAGGTACGTCGGCCGGCGCTGCTCTGCAACGTCAAAAATTGGCAGAGCATCTAGAATTTCCTTGCAAATGGAGAAATTCGTCTGAAGTGACTTGGGAGCAACGCGCCAGGTCAACCAGATCCATCCTCTCCTTCCCCAACCCTTTCCGAGGTTTGAGAGTGTGACGCCGATGCCAGAGAATTGATCTTCTCTATCTCATCACTACCCTCCGTGCCGCCGAGATAATTATCGATCTCCTTCATGCACTTCCGGAACAAGTCCTCCTTCATTTGATCAGGATCTTCCTTCTCTTCCTTCTCTTTCGCCTTATTTTTGACGTTCATCACGTATGCTTCTACGTTAAAATCATTAGTTGGGTATAAGATTTGACGTAGCCCAAATAAAAGCCGGAGAAAGTCTGTGTCATTGTAATAGACCGGTTCAAGGTAGTGAATTATCGACTTCTCGAACTTCTTTGGGTCACTGAACCAACTGTCCTTGGCATATGAGATGTGCATCGCATCCGTTTTCCTATTAAGTAGGACTTGAGCTAGAGGCTTAGCTTGAAAGGCGATATGATCATAATAATCGAGTGATGCTATCCAAATTATGACAGCGAAGAATGATTCCATATCATGAGCCAGGGTTCTTCGAGAGATTGGGTCGTCGGAAAGGAGGATTGGCGCCATGAATGCCGGAGTGCCACTTCTGAATTCTCTGCTTGATGATGTTCCATCCGCGGAAAAACATAGATTCCAGTCAACTAGAGTACCGCACCGGTTCTCAAACGTAAGGCCTCCAGTGAGTTCACTGCCCGGCACAGGAACCAATATGTTCTCAATAGAGATATCTATAAAAATAATTTTATTAGCACTCGCTTATAAATTATTTAAATAAACACTTACCGCCGTGGAGAAAACCAGATTCTGGACGTTTATATACCTCATAATAAACGATCATAGAGTCGCGTATGCTTCGCATGAGCGATTTCGGGTGCCCATCACGCATGGCGTCCTTTAACGTCCTGCAATAGGACATTATAACGCGGGTAAGCCGCCTGCGAGTCTCCATGGGTGTATTAAATGTATCTCTCTGAGTTTTCATTCGGCGAAGGAGTTCGTCGCGGGCAATGCCTCTGGGTGCAGGGGGGACCCACGATTTGGAAGTTCGACTGGAGGTATAGTTGTTCTGCATCTTCGCCATTGCCTCACTGGTTGTTACTGGGAAGGCAACCCCACAATTCTCAGGGAAGCTGCAGGTCTCCACCTCTAAGTTGCCATCGTCTACCGCTATCGCTTCCTCTAAGTAATAAGGCTTTGGAAGACCTCGGACCTCCGCCTTAAGAAGAATGCTAAGAACCTCCACCTCAGGCGGCGGCGATGGTTCTAGGGGAAGCTTCTCTTCCCAGGTGCTCTTCATAACCAACCTCAGCGGAGATATGCGATCTTGTTCTCTCGGAATCTCTCTCACCATCGCAACCCTGATGTGTCTGCCGATAAGGCAGGGACGGTAGCATAGCACACCGTCAGACAGTTCAACCCACGTTTTCCCTGCATGTTGAATGTTTACGCAGCCGTCTTCCTGTTGGACTGTCGGATCCTTTCCACGACATTCTGGCTTCGCTATAAATTCCGAGAGAAAGTGTATTAGATATTGAGTGTGCTGAATATTCTTTACAAAATAGAGAGGTTCGGAGTACGCGGCACAGCCGTGATCAGCGTAGCAGATGTAGGCACAACGCTTTATAAACATAATCCCATAGAGGTGACGGCGGAAGGGTTGACTATAGAACACACTCCAAGCACCGCGCAGCCACTGCGAGAATTTCGAGGTGACCTCTTGAATATCGCTTCGCGTATGCTCGAACAGAAGTTCCACATCCGCCCAAGCAGGAAGCTCGTCGTTCCCTTTGTTGATGTGGAGAAAGAAATCCGGTTTAGAAGGCACCTCCTTGCCCTTGTTGCCTTTGGATAGTGGTCTATCACCAGAGTAGGTTAATTTTAGGCCATGAAGAACCTGTTTAGTAATTTAGCAGAGAGCTGAGATACACGCCCTGGACAACAAACCTCGTCGTGAAGTGTATTACGTAATCGGTTCCAGAACTGTCCCTCTTCCAAATCACCTTCGCCAATTTTCTGCACAGAATCGACGTCGAGCTCCGGTGGGGCGTCTGCCCCTTTGACGTTCCGAAGGTATATCGAACAGAATGTGTCCCATGGGACGTTCTTCCTTGTTACTCCGCGAGCTTCGGCTGCAAGCTGTTTTTCCATATCCACAGCGTAAATGTTTTGTCCATGCTCAGTCAAGCCGCAATGAGATGAGATGCGCTTAACGGCGGGTGTCTGTATGGATGCACCGACATCTCCGGTACCCTTATCTGCTGGTGGTGGGGTGGTGCTGAATCTAGGGGCTTTCGGTGCGTGGCCGGAGTCTGCGTGAGTAGACTCGGCCTGCCTTTTGGCTGGGGGATGAGCCATCGAATGAGCGAGTCGTCTCTACGGCAGAGAAGCATTAGAGCTGTTTGATAACTCGACAGAAAAGACACGTCTGCAATAGATATGCTTACGGTTTAGATTGTTATTATGAATCAATCGCCGGTCACAAAGATAGCGATCGAGGAATATGCTGTGCAAATCGACCACTCTTGTTTTGACGAGAATTGCGTTTCTTACGCAACGTACTCGGAGCGATAGGTAAGGCTCGTGTGTCTGCGTCCTGCATAGGGGAGAAAGAAGGGAGCTTTACACTGAGGAAAGGCGCTGATGACGCGGTGAAATTGGTTGTGAAGGCAAGTGGCTGAGAAGTCTGTTAGTATCACGTGCAGAAATGAACGCCTTGCTTACGGAGGGATTGCGCGAAAAGAGATTTCTCCTTCCTTTTTAGGAAAAGTGTCCTTTTGGTGCCAAGACCCCACCAAAAATCAACTCAACCAACTCAATTGAAGCTTTTGATACTAATATATTGCCTATATAGCTTCCAAATCGTAGTGTTCTACGGTTTAACGTTCACGTAATTTACCTCGTTCTATCGCATCTTATATTCTATAGGTTTTTGAGGTTTTTAAGGCCTTAATTACCTCTACTGTTCTTGGCTTTCTACCTAGCTCTCTACTACCTAAATCTCTACTACCTAATTACGATTATTTTTTTAGCGTCTTTAATTATAGAGCTGTCGATCTGCAATTAAGCTAGGGCCTTAAGTATTTTAACATAGATTTAGAACGATTATATTAACTAATTTTTACCACTCTTTTTTAGTGATTTCCTTAATTTCCTTATGGCTCTATATAGGAAGGAAGGGTTATAGGTAGGCGTTAGGTATACCATAGTAATTGCGTAATATCTCGTAGCCTATTTAAAGCACCTTAACAATTATAGAAAGCTTATAATTAGCTTCCTTACGGAGTGTTACGGTACCGTAACGGATCTAGTTAGGGGGGCCGCTTAGAAGTCAGTGCCACCTCGTGCACGGTCCTAGGTCATGCACGGTCCAACCCCACCAAAATTCGCATTTTCAAAATCATCAAAAATTACTGCTACACCACAACTATGGACTCTATAGAGGCCGCGCTTGCTAATCTAAGTCTTCAAGATAAGCCGAACATTTCTGCAACAGCAGATAAGCATAAAGTTAAACGGTCCACGCTCTCTAGGCGCTGGAATAAGGTCACCCGCTCTAGGGAGGATGGCTACAATTTAATGCGATTCCTCAGCACTATACAGTCAAAAGCGCTTATTAAATACATTAACGATCTTACCGAACGAGGGCTTCCTCCTATAGTCCAAATGGTTCAAAATCTCGCAGCTGGAATTGCAAGAAGGCAGCCAGGAAACCACTGGACGGCTCGCTGGCTGGCCGCCCACAAAAACGAACTTAAATTAGGATATCTTCCTCCAATTAATATCGCACGGAAGAAGGCTGATTCGGCGCTATATTACAGCTTATATTTTAAGCTTCTTAGTAGGAAGATTGCTAAATATAATATACTGCCGGAGAATATATACAATATGGACGAAAAGGGCCTTCTTATTGGCTTCCTTATAAAATTACAAAGGGTCTTTTCTAAGAAAGCTTTTAACGACGGTAGAATTAAGAATATTAGTCAAGATGGCAATAGAGAGTGGATTACTATTATAGCAGCTATCTGCGCCGACGGAACAAGCCTCTCGCTTGGCCTTATATATTAAGCAGTCTCTGGCAATATTTAAGACACGTAGCTACAGGATTACGACCCTAAGGAACACAGCTACTTTTTTGCCTTATTACCTACGGGCTAGACGAACGATAATCTGGGCTATTTATAGCTTACTACTATCTTTAATTGTGAGATAAAGCTAAAGGCGCGCTAAGGAAGAGATTGGAGGCTACTTATTATTAATGGCCACGGCTCTTATATTAATATAAGGTTTATTAATTACTGCCACCTTTATAGAATCCTACTAGCTATTTACCCACCTTATTCTACGCATCGACTACAGCCTCTTAACGTCTCTCTCTTCTCGCTGCTTGCCATATACTACAGCTAGGAGTTAAACCAGTTTATTATAGATAGTAAAGGTTATACAAATCTTACTAAGCGAGACTTCTTTTAACTATTCTGGGCGGCCTACAAGCGAGCTTTTATAGAGAAAAATATACACAGCGGATGGGAAAAGACTAGTATACACCCTTTTAAGCTAGAGGTTATATTGGATAAGTTCTTAGTAAAAAAGACTCCTATAGAGCATAGGCCTTCGTTAAGTAAGTCTTCTAAGTCGGCATTAACTGCTGCGGATTAAAGGAGGATTGAGAGGAAGCTTAAGGAAGTTGTTGTTAATGTTTTTAATACTAGGGTTAAAGATCTAAGCAGTACAATTTAGAGTCTCGCCGTAATAAATATTCTTCTTAAATTAAGAATATAAGGCTACCAGCGAGCCTTATAAAATAAGAAGAAGAAGCGCCAGCGCCAAAAGCCTCTCTTCCATAAGCTTACTGCCTAGGCTAATGGTAAGGCTATGTTCTATAGCCCTAATAAAGTACAACAAGCTCGCGAGCTTTAAGCGGAATAAGAAGAGGCTAAGCAGCGTAAGACAGCCTAAAAGGCCGACGAGAAGGTTCAGCGGCAACTACAAAAGGAAGAGAAGAGGCGTTTATTGGAAGAACGGAAGGCACAGCGTATGCAGGATAAGACACAACGGGACGCTAAAGCTGCGGCAAAAAAGCTTCGTCTACAAGAAGCTAAAGAAGCTAGATAAGCTGAGAAGCAACTATAGAGCGATCTTAAGGAGGCTAGGAAGTTAAAAAGGAATTAAAAGAAAACTATATTGGCTACAGAAAAGGTGGCTATTACTACTGGTGATGGTAAGGAAGTTGGTGTGGTAGAACCGGCTACTCGACGCCCTCAGCGTCAGAAAAGCCAGCCACAATACCTTAAGAACTACGAGATAGATCTAGCCTGATTCGGCAGTGTCCAAAGCCTTATCCACCAAAAATTTGAACAATTTGATGATATATATGATGCGAATAGCTTTATGTTCGGAAGTTGATTTGGTGAGGATGGACCGTGCACGAGGTGGCACTGACTTCTAAGCCTTGGCATATGTATATAGACGTGTCCTTTTCCACCTTCTGCTCCTTATCTTAATATCCGAGTCCATAGACTACTAATTGTACAGGCTTGCGCTCGTTGTATTACAGTGCTAGAGTCTCGATTAACTGAGTCGCCGTGACACGGAGCTACTACTGGCTTTACTGCTTTTCCTTTGCCCCCTTTCTATCCCTTACACCGATAACTGCGTCCTTAGAGCTATAGCCCGTGCGCACCAATCAATACACGGGCGGTAAGTTATTCTGCCGCATCACTAGAATTCTTAATTAAAGCTACGAATATATTAATATTTTGACGTATATTGTATATAGAGCTTTATTCTTTAGAGTTGAGTTAATCCATATACTCCTACTAGTAGGGGCCCGTCCTGCAGAGCGGTATACGACAAAGTCTACACCCAAATTTAGTTCTTGGAGCCCTCTGGGGTCTCTTCTATACATCACTATTGCGAGGCTTCTTTGTAGTATTTGGTAATAATTCGCATAGAGGCTTCCTACGGCCAGTCCTCTTTATTTAAGTCTTCCTTCCTACTTATAGGCGAGTTGCGCAAGCTACCCCCTTCTCATTAATCTTCTCTAGTTTATATCCGTGCTCCACTGCTAGGTACTATTGTATTTAGGCCATAGAGACTCTTAACTTATTATATACAGGAAGGCGGACAGAGTTCTTAAAGAGAGAGGTAACGAGAGCTTCGCAAAAGGCTTTGTGGCCGGCGCCATACATCTAACCGCGCGTGCATTTAGAGGATAATTTATAGGCGTTGGTAACAGTCGTATTAAGGAGGAAGTAAACCTTTAAACTAGAAAAGTAACAGTCCGACGTTTAAGCGGGCTTAGACCGCCTAGGCCACGCGCGCTTAGGCCAAATCTTAACATTACCACTAAAGATAAGCCCCTTTCCTGGAAAAGTTAGCAAAATTCTATATACGGCTTAGTTAGTACCTAGAAATACCTAGTACGCCTTAATATAAAATAGGGCACTATAAGGGATATTATTGCGGTCACCTCGGGTTGCCCTTAGGACAACCCCCAGACGCCCCTTAAATGGTCGCCGGTTACGTGCCGGAGGCATATACCTATAGTATATAGTCTCCACAATCCTAGAGGCCTTACCTCCTTAAGGATTCCTCTCTCTTACCAATCTATCCTATTCCATAATCGTGCCTTATAGTCCCTTATCTATAAAGTCCCTTATAGGTACAGAGTTAGGCTTACTCTAAAAGTACGAGATAATATAGCGCATTTTATAGATTTTCTGAGAAATTTTTTTTATATTTAGTTCTTTTTCCAGTACTTAATGGACTGTTATAATAAAACCTTGCGCTATATTTCTAAAGACACGTAATTACTAGTAAAATTGGCTTAAAGCTTCTTTAAGACTAAAAAGTAACCGTCTGGTAACTGTCCAGTAATAGTATAGTAAAGGTCTTTAGGTAGTAAAGGTAACCGTTCTTAAGGGGTACTACTAGGAATTTGGCTATATATCCCGAAATTTCTAAAAGAATCTTAAAAGTGGGTATACGCTGTAAGCACGAATTTTTTTTAATATAGTAGATACTAAAACTTATTATAAATTCTAAATGCGCCCTTATAATTTATTAGGAAAAATAAGAAGAAAAAAATAATAAAAATAAAAATATTATTTATAAGTTTTATTGTTTTATTATGCTAATTAAGATCATTATTATTCTAAGGTTGAGATTCTTCTTTAAGTTCTTAGTATTTTTAAGCAATTTGGTAATTACTCTTGTATACCTCTATCTTTAAACCTTTTTAATATATAAAAACTTTATTAAAACCCGGCAATTTTCCTTAATATTTAGCTCTTGCCCTTATAATATCCTCGGTATTAATTATTTAACGTTTTAACTAAGCTTTTAATACTATTTCTATTTATTTTATACGCCTACTTTACTTAGAGCTCTTATTAATTATAGAAAAGTCCATCTAAAAAGTAGTTTTACTAGAATATATACTACATATTAATATAATAGTCTATAAAATAAAGTATAATTAGTAAAAATAATTAGAACTTTTAATATAAAGCGGATATATTAATACCTTTTACTCTAAATAACCCTTTTTTAAGGTTTCCCAAGACTCTTTTACTATACTATAGTATAATTAAGCCTAATATTTTAATAGAATTGGAACACCTTTTACTTTTATAAGTAAAGAGTGGTGCTAATTATAAAATAACATCAGCATTTTGTTGGGATGCTAAGATCCTGGAGGCCTCCTGACAGGATTTTGATTTTCCTGATCGTCCTGATCGTCCTGGCAGGCTCCTGGCAGGATTTAATTTTCCTGATCGTCCTGACAGGCTCCTGACAGGAGCCTACTATCCTGATGCGATCCTGACAGGACCCTACCATCCTGATGCGTTCCTGACAGGACCCTATTATCCTAATGCGTTCCTAACAGGACTCTTTTATCCTAATGCGTTCCTGACAGGACTCTATCATCCTAATGCGTTCCTAACAGGACTATTATCCTAATGCGTTCCTGACAGGAACGCCCCCCTAAGCGACGTCCCCACGAAGCTCTACACGAAGCTCTACACGAAGCTCTGCACGAAGCTCTACACGAAGCTTTGCACGAGGCTCTACAGGAGGCTCTACGCGAGGCTCTGCACGAAGCTCTACACGAGGCTCTGCACGAAACTCTACACGAAGCTCTACGTATAGAGGCTCTGCACGAGGCTCTGCGCGAAGCTCTACGTACGGAGGCTCTACGCGAAGCTCTACACGAAGCTCTGCACAAAGGTCTACACGAAGCGACGGTGCCGGTTACGTTGCTTGTGGAACTAAATCTTAGCGCGCATTTGTAATATGCTCGCCCCATAGTAATTTGGTACGTGCGCACCATCGCGCCCATGACGCGTCGGATGTTAAAACAACACCTTGCCCTCGCCATTGAACTTAAAGCTTTTGATCCTCATATAAATCCTCTATCGCGATTACATCTTAGAGTGCTTATTCGTCCTCGTCGCTGCCAGGCTGGCAGGTAGAGCTTACTACTACATTTAAATCAATAAAGCCCCCATTAATATCCATCTTAGGCTTCGCTAGTTGCTTAATGTAAGTCCTCTCTACTTTAACGCCAGATTCGCGCTTAAATTCTTCTATACTAGCCTTCTAAACTTTGCCACTAATAGTAGTAAGCTTATTTAGCCACCAGCGGATAAGCTAATCGCCTATGTCTGGATATAGCTCCCGCGCCTAACTCTCGATCTTATAGTACCTTACTTTAATTAACTCTAAGGTCTCTCGAACTTCCAGCTAGTAATGCTTTAAAGCACTAATCTTATTATTAACGCCCCGTTCTATATATACAGACTTTATAGTCTTATATATTTTATAGCCAGACTCCTCCCATTTATACGCCTAGCGCTTATAATCCTTTTTCTTTAAACAGCTATATAAAAGGTAGTTTACCTAAATATAGCGACAGGGCAGTTAATAGCGATAATAGAAGAAATAGGTATAGATATTCTTATCTTCTAGTAATATAAGCTCCTTGTTATCCTCTACTATATTATTAGCAAGCTTTATCTACTAGGTAATAAGCTTCTATATAAAATAAGGAAAGTCAGCCAGCTATAGCTCCTTAGTAACTATAGGATTGCATCTTATCTAAAAAATCTATAGCGGCTTTGCGGGCGCGTAGATCATACTCCTTAGCGACAGTAAAGACGTGCTAGATGATGCCTTTAAGGCTAAATTACTGCATACTTAATTTAGTAGCTTTATATTTAATTATCAAGTGCCAGCCCTCTACTAGATTTGTATCCTTAATCTATATAAGGATTATTAAATATTAATATATATAGCTTACCTAGGTATTACTAGTATCCCACCACTCCTTAATAAGATAGTTAAGCTTCTTATAGTCCTTCCTACACTCTAGAATCTTTATTGCCTCTCTTATACTATTACGACATTTATATATATTTAATTAAAACTTTAGGGCGACGATTATATAGTGTAGAACTTTAGCGTACTTCTTACCAGCAAAGTTACGTTTAAGTGTCCGTTTTAAGTGTACTATATAAAGTAAATAATCTATAATAAGATCTGTATCTATTAAAGGCTTAAAAGCTTATTAAACTGCTAATATCTTAGTAGTAGAGTCGTTAGTAAGCATATAGCAAAGTCGCTAGCCTCCGTACCCATCACACCTAATTACTATTTATTAGCGATTGCTATATTAACTAGCATCTGCTAGGGTAAATAGTAAAATACCATTGCTTAAATATCTTTAAGGCTTTAAGTACAATATCGCCGTTATAACGGAACCTTATAGTAGGTACTACGGTAAGCTCGTTAATGGGCTAGGTATATAGGTAATATAAATTAAAGTTAACAACGTAATAATAACTGGTAGAGTAGTTGCCTAATAGATTAACTCTAATTGTATTCTAAGAATTACTATAAGGAAGGAACTATTTAGGTAGGGACTAAGGGTCCTTAAATATATAACCGTACTCCTATAAAATCCTTCTTATACGTAATATATATATTATATATATTATATATACGTTCCCCTTATATACTATATATACTATATATAACGTTATATAACCTTAGTTACTATTCCTTATTATATAGCTCTATCGGTTCCATTCTAGACTGTATTTAAATTAACTAACTAGCTTCTTCCAACTCCTCTCTAAGTAGTTATAATATTATACTTAAAGCGTCCGTAATACTATCTCCCTCCTTTTTATCTTTATCCTTAAAGATTCTAAATATCTCTAAGTTATTTACTAGAGGTGTAATATCCGTCTAATTATTTTAATTAATATTATTACTTATTATACCTAAGGCTCTTTCTTCTTTATAGGCGCAATATCGTGCCCATACTGTTGCTATAATATTATCTCTTAGTGAAATTATACCGTCTTTATATTCTTACTGTTTAAAAGAGGGGTTAGTCTATATTGTATTAGCGAACCCATCTTTACAATAACCATTTTCTTACTTAAAGTGCACTAAAGCAAATATTTATTTGTCCTATAACGTTCGCTTTATCTTTAATACTAAATATATATAACCTATTATTCTTAATAGTTGTCTAGTTCCCTAATTAATTTACCTTAGGGTTTTATATTTAATCTACTACTACGCGGCTAGATAGTAAACTGTCTTAAGCCCTTACTAAGTTAAAACGTTTTTATAATATAGAGCAGAAGGCTCTTAAAGCCCGTATTACGGCGTCCGCTTAGTTACTCCGTCTTAAAAAGGTTTATAAAAAGGTTTATTTTAAGGAGTAAAAACTTATAAAATAAGGTCTATAGGAACTTAATAATAAAAAAACGGATTCTCCTTTGACTAAAAAGGAAATAAATTTAAGTAGTTCGGTAACTACTTGTATAATTACAGCACCTGTTGTACCAACCGCGTGCTTACGCGTTTAGTACACCAGGTACGCGTTTACGCGTTCAGTGCACCAACCACTCGCTTATGCGTTTAGTGCACTTATAAAGCACTAACTAATTAGGGGGGAGGTGCATTAGTATATAGACCACGTAGTCTGCTTTATATAATCGACAGTTACCATCATCCAAAAGAGCATACGATACTATATATATTCCGTGCCCCTAGATCTAACTTACTCGTGCCATTAAATTGGTATAAATACTGATTAGTGAGCGCGCACAGATCAGCAATCACTTAATACCTCCCCCGAGCGATATACTTAACAGCAACCACCCGTTTAGACTCCTAGTATAACCTGCTAGAAGGTTAGAAGTCGGGGATTACGGACTTATCTCCAACTCTATATACTTATTTAAGTCTTAGTACGGTTTACTAGAAGTTATAGACGCGAATATAAACCTTTACGGAACCCCCTATTCTTAACCCCCTTAAACCTTAAACCTCTTTAGACCTTACGGAAACCCCCTACCCTTCTATAAACCATTACGGACCCGTTAATCGCCTTTACGGACCACTATAAGACCCCTCGAACTATTACGGACCCGCTATAAGCTACTATAACCCGCTATAGCTTATATAGATATACAACGCTATATAATATAGCAGATATAAGCAAGTAAATTAGCGAAGGTCAAAAGAAGTAGAGCTAAGGAGTCGACCTCACGTTTATAGACAAC
>Ga0307515_10003714_pt1 | contig 32026 bp, 36 predicted proteins | sample 17_EM_MG_FD_194513 | JGI IMG/M metagenome (GOLD analysis project Ga0307515, IMG submission 194513) | Populus trichocarpa ectomycorrhiza microbial communities from riparian zone in the Pacific Northwest, United States - 17_EM | ecosystem: Host-associated > Plants > Roots > Unclassified | place... | reverse complement strand
GGCCGCACTCTCGGCGGCGGGATCAGCGGCTTCGCGATCTCCCACAGACCATCCGGAACAATCCAACTCCACGTACCCCGCCCCATGACCAGCCCAACGAATGATCACCACGTAGGACACGGTCTAAGCTGCCCATCACCGGCCGACGAAGGGACACCGGCCGTGGCTCAGCGGACAACCGACGACCAGCCCAAAGCCCTGCCGCCCGCCCTCGAATCCATGACCCTGCTGGTCGCCGCCGTCATCGTCCACGACAAGGCCACCAACCGGGTTGTGCTCCTGCAGCGAAGCGAGAACGCCAAGTTCGCCCAGGGGATGTGGGATCTTCCCGTCGGCAAGAGCGAACCCGGCGAGCCCGTCACCGAGACCGCGGTGCGCGAGCTGTACGAGGAGACCGGGTTGACGGTGAAACCGGAGTCCCTGAAGGTCGCCCACATCATCCACAGCGCTTTCGGCGTCGAAGTCCCCAACGGTTTCCTCATCGTCGTCTTCGCCGCCCACGAGTGGACCGGTGAACCGGAGAACCGCGAGCCGCGTATGCACGCCCAGGTCTGCTGGGTCGACGCGGACGCCATCCCCGAGGAGTTCGTGGACACCACCGCCAGCGCCCTGCACCGCTACCTCGCTGGAGGTCCGCAAGTCTCCCTCGACGGCTGGCAATAGAAACGCCGAAGCTTCGCCCAGGAGCGGTATGGCGCTGTGGGAATGGGTGGGTCCGCTGTCGTGCGACCGGTCCAGCGGACTCGGCTGCCCTGCCTGCCCCTACGTGATCGGTACGGTGGCACCGGGACGACGAGAGGGGCGGCGCTGCCGTGGGTGAGGAAGCTGAGATCAGGACGGCCAAGGAGGCCGCCGACCACGAGCTCATCCTGGCGTTCGGGCGGCTGCAGGGGGCGGCGAACAGGCTGGAGTACATCCTCGGCCGGGCGCTGGAGGCGGAGTGCGGCGTCAGTCATCTGGTCTTCGAGGTGCTGCTGATCCTCGGGCGTGCGGGCGAGCCGGGGCTTTCGATGCGTGCCATCGCCCAGGAGCAGGTGCTGACCACGGGTGGTGCCACCCGGCTGGTGGATCGCATGCAGGCGGCGGGTTTCGTGACGCGCGCGGACTCTCCCGACGACCGGCGCGGAAAGCTGGTGCGGCTGACGCCGCTGGGCGAGGAGATGGTCGTACGCGCGTCCCGGGTTCACCTGGAGAACATCAAGCGGTACCTCGTGGACCCGCTGCCCGCAGCGGACCGGAAGCGGTTCGCGGAGGATCTCCGCATCCTCAGCCATACGGCCCGGGACCTGCTGCCCCGTCTGCCCTGACCTGCGGACCAGCGGCCGCGCTGGTGTACTGACGTGGTCAGCCACACCCATGTGCCCCACCTCACACGAACCTTGAAATATCTGACGCGTCAGTTACTGTTCTGTCAGGTGAATCGCTCGCAACCCGCGGGCGCACATCTCTGCCGAGGTCTTCGATGAAGCTCGTCTACGTCTTCGACGCCTACTGCGGCTGGTCGCACGGGTTCTCCCGAACACTGAGCGAGGTCGCTGCCCGTCACCCCGAACTGCCGGTCGAAGTCGTCTCCGGCGGCCTGTTCACCGGATCGCGGCAGGTGCCCGTCCGCCAGTTCGGCTACGTCCAGGGCGCGAACGCCAAGATCGCCGAGCTGACCGGCGCCGAGTTCGGCGCAGCCTACGAGCAGCTGATCGCCGACGGCTCCTTCGTGATGGACTCCGAGGCCGCCGCCCGTGGTGTCGCCGCCCTGCGCCAGGTCGCCCCTGACCGCGCGGCGGAACTGGCCGCAACCCTGCAGGCCGCCTTCTACGTCGACGGACGCAGCCTGTCCGAAGCGGCCACCTATCGGAAGGTCGCGGAGGAGGCCGGGCTGGACGCCGACGCCGTGGTCGCCGCCTTCGAAGCACCCGACGCACAGACCGCGGCCCACGCCGACTTCCGCCGCGCGGTCCAGCTCGGCGTTACCGGGTTCCCCACTCTGCTGGCCGTCGACGGCGACTCCGTCACCCCGCTGGCCTACGGCCAAGCCACCGCCGACGAGGTCGACGCGCGCTTCGCCGCCCACTGATCTTCCCCTGTCCCCACCCCATCCCTTGCGTAATGGAGCCCCCGCATGAGCACCCTCTCCTTCAAGGTCCTCGACCTCGACTTCCCGGCCGGCAGCAAGAACAAGACCGCCACCCTCGTCACCGGCGAGAACGAGGCCCTGCTGGTCGACGCCGCCTTCACCCGCGCCGACGGCCACCGCCTCGCCGCCGAGATCCTCGACTCCGGCAAGAAGCTGACCACCGTCTTCGTCAGCCACGCCGACCCCGACTTCTACTTCGGCGCCGAGGTGATCGCCGACGCCTTCCCCGACGCGACCTTCGTGGCCACCCCGATCGTCATCGAGCACATCCAGCACTCCTACGAGGGCAAGCTCAAGGCGTGGGCCGCGCTCGGCCCGAACCTGCCCACCCGCCTGGTCGACCTCACCCCGCTGATCGGCGACGCCCTGACCCTGGAGGGCCACCGCTTCGAGCTCAAGGGCGGCCCGGCCGCGCTGCCCGACCGCCACTACCTGTGGCAGGCCGAGCACCGCGCCCTCCTCGGCGGCGTCCTGCTCTTCCAGCAGGAGCACGTCTGGGTCGCCGACACCCCCACCCCCGGCGGCCGTGCCGCGTGGATCGACCTGCTGGACGAAATGGCCGCGCTGCAGCCGGAGTTGGTCGTGCCGGGCCACCGTCTGCCCGGTACGGCGGCGGACGCGACCGCCATCACCGCCACCCGCGACTACCTCCTCGCCTTCGAGGAGGAGCTCGGCAAGGCGGCCGACGGCGCCGCGCTGACCGAGGCGCTGGTCAAGCGTTACCCCGACAACGGCATGCTGATCGCCGCGCAGATCGGTGCGAAGGTCGCCAAGGGTGAGATGAAGTGGGGCTGACCATGGCCGAGTTCGCTACCTCCACCGCCCCCGTCGATGTCGTACGGCGTCAGTACCTCGCCTCCGCGGCAGGTGACCTGGAGGCGCTTCGGGCCACCCTCGCCCCCGACGTGGAGTGGACGGAGATGGCCGGCTTCCCCCTCGCCGGCACGTACCGCACCCCCGACGGCGTCACCGCCAACGTCATGGAGAAGCTGGGCCAGGACTGGGACGGCTGGACCGCTCACGACGACACCTACGTCGTCGACGGGGAGAACGTCGTCGTCCTCGCCCGCTACACCGCGACCAACAAGGCCACCGGGAAGCCGATCGCCGTCCGCGTCGCCCACCACTTCGTCGTACGCGGCGGACACATCGTGCGCTTCGAGCAGTTCGTCGACACCGCGCTCGTCCGCGACGCCATGGCCGTCTGACGCACGCCCCAGAACCCAGGGAGCAGGGGAAACTCGTGTCCGCTGCCGACAACAAGGCGCTCGTCATCGCGTTCTACGAGCAGGCGTTCAACGACTACCAGCCGGAGCAGGCCGCCGCCGCGCATCTCGGCGACCGAGGCATGGCCGTCGGCTCACCCTTGCATCCGCGAATACTTGGCTAGCCACATGATTGCTGCTACGTTAATCATGTGGCTAGCCACACTTTCTCTGCGGCCTCCCCCACCGAACTGAGGAAACCTCATGTCCCACGAGAACTCTCAAGTGAAGCCTCCGATCAATCAACGCGTGCTGACCCTCGGCATCACCCCTGATGCGCTTTCGCCGGACGATTTCCCGCCGGGGGTTACGACGCTCGAAGAGCTGGTCGCCATGAGGAAGCGGAACTGGGCTGCGCTCCGGGCCACAGGCATCGACGGCGAGGAGGGCTATGTCAGCCTGGACCCCGACGAGGCTGAGGCCGAGCTGCGCCGACTGTTCGACGGGCACTCGTTCGGCGTGGTGCTCATCGGCGGCGGCATCAAGAACGTCCCCGAGTACACCGTCCTGTTCGAACGGATCATCAACGTGCTCATCGACCTCCAGCCCGACATCCGGTTGAGCTTCAGCTCACATCCGACGAACGTGCCCGAGGCGCTGCAACGCTGGCTCAAGAAGTCCTGAGAAAGACGTCTCACGGAGCTGGGCGTTGGACGTGCCGGTGAGTGATGAGGTGGGCGGCGAGGCCGAGGAAGCCTTCGTGGATGTCGTCGCGTCGTTCCCGGCGGATCCGCAGTCGGCGCAAGCTGTGCGGCCAGGCGATCGTCCGACTCCCCGCACAGTGAGCGGCCTCAGTCGCAAGCTCGCAGAGCCGGCTAGCTCGTCACGACCGTCAGTACCTACCCGCTCGACCGAGCGGCCATGGCCCAGCCGGTCGGCGACGCCGGGCACGTGTGGGGCAAGCTCGTCCTGACCGTCGGCTGAGCACGCCCGCCCATCGCCTCCCCAGGCGGCAGAGCGGCCGGCTGCACCGACTACCCCACCCGCACTGGCCGAGGAAGCGAAACATGCCCACCCCCGAACCCCGCATCCCCACGACGGCCGACGCAGGACCGATGAGCTACGCGATCTTCCAACTTGCCCGCTCCCACCGCGCCTACGCCGCCGCCCTGCTGCGCGAGATGGACCTGCATCCCGGACAGGAACTGGTGCTGATGCACCTTTTCGACCGGGACGGCCAGTCCCAGTCCGAGCTGCTCGAATGCCTCGGCGTGGACCACTCCACCATCTCCAAGGCGCTACGCCGCATGCAGGAGGCCGGCCTGGTCATCCGCGAGCCGGCCGCACATGACCGGCGCGTCATGGTGGTCCACCTCACCGACAAGGGCCGGGCGATGCGCGAGCCCATCACGGCCCTGTGGCAGGCCCTGGAGGAGACCACCGCCCGGAATCTGTCGGAGCAGCAGGCGGAGTCCTTCGTCGAGACCGCCTACGCCATCACCGAGGCGATCAGCAACCGTGCGCTGCCCGAGGAAGAGTCCACCTGACTCCCAGGTGCACACCGTCCCGCATGCGGCGCGACCACCTCCAGTCAGGCCATGTCACCCACCCCGTACCGGCTGTTCCGGACGCGGCACGTGGCGGCGAGGCGCGCTACGGATGCGCCACCACGGCCCGCCGACCTTAGCCCCGCCCGGCACGCGGGTGCCTGTGCCTGCAGCCACCCGCCCACCAGCCTGATGGAAAGCGAGACTCCCATGCCTGCCACCGACTCAACCGCCCTCCCTGTCCTCGTCGTCGGGGCGACCGGCTCCCTGGGGAGCAAGGTCGTCGACGAACTCCTGGCACGCGGCAAGAACGTCCGCGCTCTGGTGCGGCCGGCCAGCGACGCCAGCCGGCTCGAAAGCCGGGGCGTTCAGATCGCCCGCGGCGACATGCTCGACATCGGCTCTCTCGTGGCCGCCATGAACGGCGCCGACGCCGTCATCACCACCGCCGCCGGCTACACCCGCGGCGGCAAGAACGCCAACGACATCGACACCATCGGCAACGCCAACCTCGCCGAGGCCGCCCACCGCACCGGCATCCGGCGGTTCGTCCTGACCAGCATCCTCACCAGCGACCAGACACCCCAAGTCCCGCACTTCTGGCACAAGAAGCTCGCCGAGGACAAGCTCGAACAGCTCGGCGTCCCGTTCGTCGCCCTGCGCCCGGGGGCCTTCCTCGACCAGGTCGCGACCATGGCGGGCAACCCGCTCGACAAGGGCCGCCTGATCTGGATGTCCAAGGCCACGGTCCCGCTCACCTTCGTCCGCACCTCCGATCTCGCGGCGTACCTGGCAACCGCGGTCGACGCCGACGCCAAGGCCGGTGAGCGCATCGACATCGGCTGGGACCGTCCGGTCAGCATGCGCGAGGTGGCCGACCTGATGGGCCACCGCGCCGGAAGGAAGATCAGGGTGTGGGCCGTCCCCTCCGTCGTCGTCCGCGCCGCCGGAGCCGTCGTCGGCCGCTTCAACCCGGTGGTCAAGGACATGGCCGCGATGTTCGGCTGGTTCGACACCGGACGCTACGTCGCCGACCCCCGCCGTCAGGAGCAGTTGTTCGGCCCGGTCCCCACGGCCGAGGATGTGCTCGCCCGGTTCACCGACGAGCTGCGCACCGCACAGCACCGGTAGCAGGCCCGCGTCCCATCCCTCGCCGCCCGGCGGCCCGACCAGGACGCCTCGGTCCTGTCCCTCCGATCCCTCCGAGCCCCGAGGAAGGAAACACTCATGAACGGATCGACCCTGCAGACGTTCGCCACCGAGTGCGCGCAGGACCTGCCCGCAGCCAACCTGGAGCATCCCTTCGGCCCGGACTGGGAGGTCTTCAAGGTGCGCGGCAAGGTGTTCATGCTGATGACGGAGGTCCCCGGGCGCCCCGTAGTGATCCTCAAGGCGGACCCCGACGAGGCCCACGCTCTGCGGGAACACAACAGCCACATCACCCCCGGCTACCACATGAACAAGAGGCACTGGATCACGCTGGAGGGCGGGACAGGCGTCGACGACAAGCTCGTCAGGGAACTCGTCACCGACTCCTACCTGCTAGTCGTCTCCCACCTGCCCAAGGCCGAGCAGCCCGTCGACCCGCACACCTACGGCACCGGCACTCGGGCGGGCCGGTGACCGCGGCCGGTGACCGCCTCCAGGACACCGCTCGCAAGGCGGCCCTCGCCCTCCCGGACGTCAGCCACGGCCGCCCCTTCACCCCGGACTCGACAGCGCTTCCTGGCCAAGCAGCGGTAGGTGCGCGAATGCCCTGTTCGAAATCCTGTCCGTGCGTGAGCGATGCGTGAGCGGACGGCGCGGCAGAGCCCGTCCTGGTGTGGACAGAGCACTGGGCGACATGTGTCCTGACCAGGCGGTTCCGGACACCGAAGCAGCGCCCGGAATCATCCAGCAAGATCCTGCCCGGACTTGTAATACGTAGGTCGTCGGTTCGAATCCACAGGGGGCTCCACGAAACCCCAGTTTGGACGGCGTCTGAACTGGGGGTTGCCTGTGCCCGGGGGCTGCGGGGGCGGAACTCGATGATCTTCGCGCCCTCGTGTGTGGCCGCGGTGTGGCCATCCTGCTCGGTGGCCGTCTCGGTGGTCCGTCCGGCGAGGCTGTCGCCGCCTGGCCTCCCAGGCCCTGACCCTCATGGAGGGCATGACCTCCGACCGCACCCGCAAGGCCATCACCTCGTTGCGCTCCGCTCTCTCCATCTGCCGGCGCCGCAAAGTGCCCGGAGCAGCCGAACTCGCCCGCCGTCCGCCCTTGTGGCGAGGGATTGTCGGTTCGCCGCTGTGGATACACGTGCCGCGGGACGCTCGACTCGGCTGCGGGCTTGGGCGCGGAGACCGTCCCGCGTACCAGTTCAGGAGTCGAGGGGGTTTCTTGAAGCGGTCGGGGAAGCGGACCTCGTGGACGGCGGGGAGGCGGGAGAGCTCGCTCGGTACGCGGCCGGTGAGGTCCCGACGGGACGCGGCCGGGACGGCGGTCTTCCTCGTGCTGGCGGTCGATTCTCTGGTGAACGGGCTGTTCGTCCCGTTGTCCATGCTGTATCTGTCGGCGAGTTCGGGTGCGTCGCTGGTGCGGGTGGGGACCTTGCTGAGCTTGGCCGGTCCGGTGTCTCTTCCGTTGCCGCTGTGGATCGGTGGTCTCGTCGACCGGCTCGGCCCCAAGCCGATCGTGCTGGTGGCGCAACTGCTCCAGGCGGCCGGTTTCCTGGGGTACCTCATGGTCCGCAGCAGCGGTGCGATCCTCCTGGCCGCGACCGTCGCGGCGATGGGGCAGCGGGCCTTCTGGTCCTCCGCCTTCACCCTCGTCAGCGATCTGTCCGACCGTGATCCCGGCGGGCACTCCCGCGAGCGGTGGTTCGGCATCATCGGCTCGTTGCGTGCGGTGGGCTACGGAGTCGGTGCCGTCGTCGCGGGTGTCGCCCTGTCGGCGAAGTCGGGCCCGGTGTACCGGGGGGGGGCGATCGGTACCTGTGCGTGTCTGCTGCTCGTGGCCGCCCTGCTGCGTGTCCGGGGAGTTCCGCGGAGCGTTGTCCGGCTGGCGCGGCCGGCGCGGCCGGCGCGGCCGGGGCACGAGGGGGCGGGGGAGGCGGAGTCGGGGGAGGCGGAACGGGGCGGCCGGGGTTACCGGGTGTCGTGGAGCGACGAGTCGGCTGTCCGCGGACATCCAGAGCGTCTTCGTCAGGCCGGAGCAGCGAGGCCGGGGGATCGGCTCGGCACTCGTGGCGGCCGCTTCGGAGCATGCGGCACGTCTCGGGTCCCTTCGCGTGACGGTCCACTCCGGTCGCAAGGCGGTGCCGGTGTACGAACGGCTGGGCTTCGAGTCGTCCCGACGGCTCCTGAGCCGACCGCCGGACTAGGATCCGTCCGCTCGCTGATCGTGCCGGGCCGGCAGAACGCCGATGTGACGCGGCCCGGTCGCGGCACCGGTGCGGAAGACCCGGTTCAGATGGTGGTCCAGGACCGCGGCGGCCGAATCCGGATCGCGCTGGCCGACGAGGACGCCGGTGCCGAGTCCCGCGGACATGGCGAGCAGGGCGGTCGCCTCCAGCCGTGGTTCCACGCCGGGTTCGAGCAGGTCCGCGTCCTGCGCCTGGCGGAGGAGTCCGGTCAGGGCGTCTTCGGCGGCATCGGGGTTCTTGATGAAGGGCTGGGCCGCGAGCGCCCGGTCGTGCACGGCCAGCACGGCGTACGACGTGTAGAGGTGGTGGAAGGTGCGGCTCTCGTCGTCCGTCGGCAGCGCCGCCATCAGCAGCGCCTCGACCGTCGCGCGCGGACCGGGATCGTCTCCGGCGGCCCGTAGCCGGGCGGAGACCCGCTCCCCGAACCTCTCCGCCAGATGTTCGAGCCCGTACAGCAGCAGCTTCTCCTTGGTCTCGAAGTAGTACTGCACCAGCCGCAGTGATACGCCCGCCTCCGCCGCCACATCGCGCATCCCCACGGCATGCAGTCCGCGCCGCCCGGCGACCCGGACGAGGGCCTCGGCGATCTCGGTACGCCGTTCCGCGTGGTCCACGCGCTTGGGCATCGGCCGGTTCTCCGCTCGTCGTACCTGCTCTGGTCCTGCTCTGGTCCTGCTCCGGTTCCGTAGGACCTTTTGATGATACAGCCGTACCACCATCGTGGTACGTTCGTATCACGAAACCGAGACGCCGGAGGTGGCCATGCCCGAGACCGCTGCCCGCACCCAAGCCGATGTCGGCCGCTACGTGAGCGATACCTGGCGGGAGCGGTACTTCACGGCCTGCGACGCGGTCTACGCCCTGGGAGCGCACGCGCTCGCGGAAGAGAACGTGGAGACGTCCTTCGGCACCACGCACATCTACCGCTACGGGCCCGCGAGCGAGGCGGCCCGATCCCGTACCCCTGTCGTCCTGGTGCACGGAGCGGGCACCTGCTCGGCCATGTGGTACCCGAACACCCCGGCCCTCAGCGCCGAGCGGCCGGTCTACGCGATCGACACCCCCGGCGATCCCGGACGCAGCGTGCAGCGCGCAGCCATCCACGAGCCCGAACTCGCCGCGCGGTGGCTGGACGAGACCCTCGCCGGGCTCGGGCTCGACCGCGTCCACCTCGTCGGCTCCTCCTACGGCGGCTGGCTCGCCCTGAACCAGGCGCATCGCAGGCCCGGTCGCCTCGCCTCGGTCACGCTGCTCGACCCCGGCGGCCTGGAGAAAGTGGGGCTGCGCTTTTTCGTCTGGATCTTCGCCAGCCTCTTCGCGACCTTCGCGCCCAAGGCATTGCGCCCGCGACTGGCGGCCTGGCTGGAACAGCCGGTCCTCGTCGTGCCGGAACTGCGCACGATGATCAGAACCGCCGTTCGCGCCTACCGCATCCGCCGCCCGGCGCCGCTTCCCCTGTCCGAGGAGGAGCTGTCCACCGTCCGGACCCCGCTCTACCTGGTGCTCGGCAGGCGAAGCCTCCTCGTGCACCCGCGGCGGCAGGCGGAGCGGGTGCCTCGCCTGGTCCCCGGCGCCCGAGCCGAGATCATCTCCGACACGGGCCACGGACCGCAGATCGACCAGGCGGAGGAGACCAGTCGCAGGATGCTGCACTTCATGGCCTCCGTCGACTGATCACCGGCCACCGGCCACCGACCCCGCGTCACGGCAACGAACGGGTGAGCCATACGACTTCACCGTTGTCCTCCGTGGAGACGTGATCCCGCTCGAACCCGAGCTTCTCCAGGACACGGAACGAGGGTGTGTTCCACGCGCCGACGGTCGCCCAGAGCCGTTTCCGCCCGGTCGCGACAGCGGCGTCGAGCACCGCGCCGGCCGCCTCGGTGGCGTAGCCGTGCCCCTGCGCGCGCTGGAACAGCTCGTACGCGATTTCGGGCTCCTCCACGCTGGAGCGGCCGATGATCAACCCGCAATAGCCGATGAAGTCGCCCTCGGCACGGCGCTGGATGGGCAACAGCGCGATCCCTGTGGACTCCGTCGCGGTGAGCAGCTCCGCGATGGCCGTCCGGATGCGCTCGACCGTGGGCGTCTCCTTGCCGCGTTCGGCGAGGAGCGCGCAGAACTCGGCGGCGTCCGACTCGGCCCACGGCCGCAGGATCAACCGCTCGGTCTCCAGGTGGAACGGCATCGTCTCGTACGTGGACTTGGACATGGGACCTACTCTGCCCCACCGGTCGTCACGGTCTACCGCTGGACCACCACGAAGCGGCCGACCGCGGCGAAGGCGCGTCCGGGATCGGCGGATCCTCCCGCGCCGTGAGCGCCGTGAGTGCGTCGCGCAGCCCGGCGCGGGCGGTGACGCCGAGTTTCGGGAACACGTTGTAGAGGTGGCCGCTGACCGTGCGGGCGGACAGGTGGAGGCGTTCGCCGATCGCCTTGTTCGTCAGGCCCGAGGCCGCGAGCGTGGCTATCTGCAACTCCTGGGGAGTGAGCCCGATGTCCGTCGAGCCGGTCTGGCGTCGGGAGACGCCGGTCGCGCCCAGTTCGGTTCGGGCGCGCTCGGCCCATGGTGCGGCCCGTAGCCGGTCGAAGATCGTCAGTGCGGCGGTGATGTGGACGCGGGATTCGACGGTGGCCCGTTCCCGGCGCAGGTGTTCGCCGTAGGCCAGCAGGACGCGTCCGCGTTCGAAGGGCCACAGGTTCTCGGGCGCCGCTGCGAGGGCCCGTTCGAAGTGGGCGTTCGCCGCCTCGCCCTCGGACACCAGGCCCTGTGCCGCGGCCACGAGCAGCGCCCAGCGGGTGGAGATCTTCGTGATGTCCATCCGCAGCATCGCTTCGACGAACTCCCGGGCCTGTTCGGTGCGGCCGGTTCGGACGGCGGCCTCGATCTGGTCGTAGGCGACGAAGAGTTGGAGTTGGTGGGCGGTGCCTGGTTCGAGTCCGTGTGGGCTGATTCTGGCCGCTTCTGTGTACGCCGTCTCGAAGTCGCCGCGGCCGATCGCCGCGAGGGTCCGTACGCGGTACACATGCTGCGGGACGATGAAGGCCTGGCGCGGGATCGACCAGGACAGCATCGCCTCCAGCGGTTCCTCCGCCTCCTCCTGCTGGCCGAGCGCGGCTGCGGCGAGGGCCCTGCTGTAGTGCAGGAACCAGACGAAGTTGACGTACCCGTAGGACTCGGCGCGCTCCAGTCCCTCCTCCGCGAAGCGCTGGGTGTCGTCCCAGCGGCCGGCGAGGTAGCTCTCCGCGCACAGCAGCATGAGCGCGTTGGTGACGGAGGCGACGGCTCCTGTGCGGGCGGCGTCCTGCCAGACGCGGAGGAGCGGTTCTCGCAGGTCGGCGAGGCGGTCGACGTCGTTGGCGACGTATCCCACGCGGATGATCTGGCCGGGGTCGAGCTCGGTCGTCAGGGTCGCGATCTCCTGGTCCAGGGTGTGCAGTGCCTCCGCGGAGACGAGGGCCGGATTGGACACGACCTCGGAGCGGACGAGCAGGCCCTCGGGCAGCAAGTCGCGGTATTTGTCGACCAGTTCGAGGTACGGGTCCCACATCTCCTTGCGCCCGTTGAGCGAGGCGATCACCGAGAGGACCCAGATCGCGGCGTTGATCTCCTCCGCGGTCGGCTCCGCCCCGGGGGCCCGCAGAGCGGTGGTGAGCACCCGGAAGGCGGAGACGACGTCCGCGTCGGAGTACAGCATGAGCGAGGCCGCGGCCGAGGCGGTCGCCAGCGAGCCGACGTCGGCGTCCAATCGGCGTGCGTCGGCGAGGAGTTGGGAGACCGACTGGAGATCGCCCATCACCTCGGCCGCGAAGTACGCGGCCCCGGCCAGGCGTTGTGACCGGTGCTCGGGATCCGGGCTCAGATCGGCCGACCGTGTCATCGCCGCCACCGCCGCGGACGGGTCCCCGCGTTTGAGTGCCTGGATCGACTCGTGCTGAAGGAGGGTGGCCACCTCCTCGTCGGGGCCGTAGGACGCGTCGGCGAGGTGCCAGGCACGGCGCCCCGGATCGGCGCGCCGGCAGCCGGCGAGTGCCCGGTGGGCCCTGCGCCGCTGCTCGGGACGGGCCAGTTCCACGACGGCGGAGCGCACCAGCGGGTGGCGGAAGACGACGGAGTGGCGGCTGTCGACGACGATGATCCGCTCGCGTTCGGCGATGTCGAGGTGGTCGGCGGCATCGGGTCCCACCACGCTCTCGGTGGACAGCGCCTGGCCCGAACCGTCCAGGGCGAGCAGCAGAAGCAGGTCCCGGGTCTCCGGTGCGAGCGCGGCGATCCGGGCGGTGAAGATCCGGGTGAGCCGCTCGGTCAGCGGCAGCACGGCGGGCAGCATGTCCGCCGTGGGGTAACGGTCCGAGGCCAGCGTCGCGGGCAGTTCGACGAGGGCGAGCGGGTTCCCCTGGGACTCGGAGACGATGCGCCGGCGTACGTGTTCGGCCAGGTCCGGGTAGCGGGCGAGCAGCAGGGCCTCGGACTCGGCGTCGTCCAGGGAACGCATCGTGAGGCTGTTGACGTCGCCGCGAGCGCGCAGCGGTTCCCCGGTCGTACGGACGGTCGAGAGCACCCGCACCCGGGTTCCGGCGACCCGCCGGGCCACGAAGGACAGGACGTCGGCGCTGGCGTCGTCGAGCCACTGGGCATCGTCGACGATGGCGACCAGCGGCTGTTCCCGTGCGGCGAGCAGGAGCAGGGACAGCGCGGCGGTCGAGATGAGGATGCGTGAGGGGGTCGCGCCCTCGCCGAAGCCCAGTGCGACCCGTAGAGCGCTCTCGTGGTCCGGGCCGAGTTCCGCGAACAGCGGGACCAGCGGCACCAGCAGCTGGTTGAGGCCGGCGAACGCGATATTGGCCTCGAACTGGGCGCCGGCCGCGCGCAGCGTCCTCATACCCCGGGCGTCGGCGAGATCGGCGGCGGCGTCGAGCAGGGCGGACTTACCCACACCGGGATCACCGAACAGGGTCAGCGAGCCGCCGAGCCGGGCGGTGTCGTCGATCACCGCTCGGATGAGGTCCAGTTCGCTGGACCGGCCGGTCAGGCCGGTCGCCATGCCCTGACCGGTCCCGACGTCCTGACCGCTCCCGACGTCCTGACCTTCGGTGCCCGGGTGCTCTGCGCTCATGAGGAGGCGCCTCTTTCCCCTGTCCGTTCCGACTCTATGCGACGCCGTACGGCACCGCGTCGTCCCGTTCTCTAGGGGGCGGTGGCCTTGGCGGCGTCCTCGATGAGGTGGGTGACGGTGCCGGGATGGGAGATCAGCGCGACGTGGGAGCTGTTGATCTCGACGGTGTGCGCGTGGGCACGCCGGGCCTCGAACCGCTCCAGCGGTGCGCCCAGCGCCTCGTCCTGCCGGGCGACCAGGGCCCAGGACGGGATGGTGCGCCAGGCGGCGGCCGTGGCCGAGGAGGCGAACGCGGCGGCGGCGACGGGGCGTTGTTCGGCGCCCATCACGACGGTCCGGGAAGCGGGCAGGTCGGCCGCGAACACGGCCCGGAAGCGGGCGGGGTCGACGTACAGGTCAGAGCCGCCGGTGCCGTCGGAGTTGCTGAAGGGCACCGGGCGCAGGGCGGGGGCCAGTTCGTTGGTACCGGGGAACTTGTTGGACAGCGTGCTCAGTTTCTCGCCCTTGTCCGGGACGAGCGCGGCGACGTAGACGAGGGCCTTGACCTGGGGGTCGCCGGCGGCGGCCTGGGAGATGACGGCGCCGCCGTAGGAGTGGCCCACCAGGATCACCGGGCCCTTGACACCGGCCAGGACGCTGGCGACGTAGGTGGAGTCCTCGGCCAGGCCGCGCAAGGGGTTGGCCGGAGCGATGACCGGATAGCCGTCGCGCTGCAGGCGCTCGACCACGCCGTTCCAGCTCGAAGCGTCGGCGAAGGCGCCGTGGACCAGTACCACCGTGGGCTTGAGGGCGGCGGGGGCGGTGTGGGCGGAGGCCAGCGGGATCAGGGACAGGGTGGCCGAGGCCGTGACGGCGGCGGTGATCAGCAGGGTGCGCGGGCGGGGACGGGGGATGGACATGGTGGATCTCCTTGGGAGGGGATGGGGATGGGGGTGGGGGAGAGCGGGTGAGGGGGTGAGGGGGGAAGCCTGGTCAGGCGGCATGGCGCAGGTCGGCCGGGTTCACGCGGCCCTCGACCCGGGGCGTGGGATGTCCCGCTGAAGTTTGGTCAGGCCTCCCCAAATGCCGTACGGCTGACGGGTGTTCAGCGCGAACGCGGCGCACCTGCCGAGGACCGGGCAGGCCCGGCAGACCTCGGTGTCGGGCGGGCGGGAGTCGGCAGTTGCCGGGCTCCGGCCCGCCCGCGTGACGACTACGCACCGAGGTACGTGACGACTGGACGGTGAGGAACGTGACGACTAGGCGGCGAGGAAGTCGACGAGCGCCGCGTTGACCTGGTCCGCGTGGGTCCACAGCAGCCCGTGGGGGGCGTCGTCGATCTCGACGTACTGCGCGTCGGGCACCGCCTTGGTGAACTGGCGCCCGGTGGCGTCGATCGGCAGGATCCGGTCGGCGGTTCCCTGCAGGATGAGCGCCGGTACGTCGATCTTCGCGATGTCGGCGCGCATGTCGGTGTGCCAGCTGGGCACCACGGCCGAGGACGCGAACGGGGACATGCGCGTGGCGGTGACCCAACTGCCGCGCACCGCCTGCTCGCTGATGCGGGTGCCGAGGTTGACGTCGAGGTTGTAGAAGTCGTCGAAGAAGCTGGTGAACCAGGCGTACCGGTCCTTCTCCGCGGCCGAGACGATCCCGTCGAATACGGCGGCGGGAAGGCCGGTGGGGTTGTCGGGGGTCTGGAGCAGGAACGGTTCGATGGGGGCCAGGAACGCGACCTTGCTCAGGTTGTCGGTGCCGTGGGTGCCGATGTAGCGGCCGATCTCGCCGGTACCCATCGAGAAGCCGACCAGGGCGACGTCCTTGAGGCGCAGTACGTCGAGCAGTACGTCGAGGTCGTTGGCGAAGGTGTCGAAGTCGTAGCCGGTGGTGGGCTGGCTGGACTGGCCGAAGCCCCGGCGGTCGTAGGTGATGACGCGGTGTCCGGCCTTGAGGAGCGCAGGGATTTGCAGCTCCCAGGACTTGCCGTCGAGCGGGTAGCCGTGGATCAGCACGACGGGGGAGCCCTCGCCGTGGTCCTCGTAGTAGAGGTCGACGTCGGTGGTGTTTTCCTTGGCGACGGTGATGTAGGGCATGGCTTCGCTTCCTGAGTGGGTGGAGGTGGATGTGACGGCGCGGGGACAAGGGGAGTTCAGGGCTGGCGCAGGGCCTGGACCGCGAAGGCGGCGACCTCGTGGTCCTGCGCGGGTGATCCGCCGCCGGCGCCCAGCGCCCCTACGACGACCCCGCGGGCGTCGGTGATCGGGACGCCGCCGGCGACGAAGGCCAGCGGGAACGTGGTGGCGGTCTGGATCGAGGACAGCGGGGCGCCGGACTGCACGGCGGGGGCCAGGTCCGCGGTCGCGGCGCCGAAGTACACGGAGGTGCGGGCCTTGGCCCGGGAGGTGTCGATGGAGGCGAGCGCCGCACCGTCCATCCGGGTCACCAGCACGGTGTTGCCGCCGCCGTCGAGGACCGTGAAGGTGTACGGGACCCCGAGCTCAGTGGCCTTGTGGACGCCTGCGGCGGTGGCCGTGGCCGCGTCGTCCAGGGTGAGGATGACGGGCGAGATCTGCGTGAGGGGCATGGCCGTTCCTCTTCGGGTGGTGCCGGAGGTCGTGCCGGGTGGGGTCACTTCTCCTGGTAGGGGGCGGCCTTGGCGAGGTCGGGGCGGGTGACGGGGTGGCCGTCGATGGTCTGGTAGGTGGCGGCGGAGCGGCCGAGGGTGTCGAGGAGGGTGGCGGGGCCGGCGAAGGGCTTGCCGCCGATGTGCCAGCCGTCGGTGTGGAGTTCCTCGATGAGGACCCAGACGATCTCGCGGAAGGCCTCGGATCCCTCGAACTTGACCATGACCTCGGTGAGGGCGGCGGCCATGTCGTGCTTCTCCTGGGTGGTGAACACTCCGTCGACGAGCTTGACGTTGACGAACGGCATGGGGTGCTCCTTGGTGGGTCGGGATGCGTTGTCCCTGCCGAGCGGCGGGGACAACTGAAGCGTCGCCCCGGGGCCCCGCACACCGCACCAGTCATCCGACCTGACTGCGAAGGGTCTTTGCGTGCCGCCGCCCTTGGGTCAGAGCCGTGCGGCCTACGGCGACACCCCCGCGCCGGGTGTACCGGGTACCGGTGACGAGCGCACCGGGCCGGCGTCCGTATCCGCCCAGGTGGGCCGGGGTCGGTGAAACCCGGGTCGGATGACTCATGCCCGGCGGTGGGGCGGCGACGACCATGGGCAGGGACGGCGCAGCCGCCGAAATCCCGCACCACCACTCACCACTCACCACTCACCCCTCACCGATCACCGATCACCGATCACCGATGAAACGAGAAACCCCATGTCCGAGAAAACCAACAAACAGCTGGTCGCGGAGGCGTTCGACGCCTGGGCCGCCGGCACCGGCGGGGTGTTCGACCTGCTGGTCGAGGACGCCGACTGGACCATCGTCGGCAACAGCGTCGCCTCCGGCACTTACCCCACCCGCGAGGCGTTCCTCGACGCGGTCATCCGTCCGTTCAACGCCCGGATGAGTAGCCCCTTGGTGCCGTCCGTCCGCGCGCTGTACGCCGACGGGGACACCGTGGTCGCCCTGTTCGACGCGAGCGCGACGGTGCGGGACGGGTCGCGCTACGACAACACCTACGCCTGGTTCCTGACGATGCGTGAGCAACGGATCGTGAGCGCGGTCGCCTTCTTCGACAGCGTCGAGTTCAACGACTTCTGGGCCCGGGTCCAGCCCGCCTGACCCCTGCCGAGCCCCCGTTGACCGCCCCGTCACCTCCCCTGACCGTCCCGTCCCGTCCGAAGATCGGAAGTGCCCGCCATGTTCATCGTGATCCTGAACTACACCGCGCCGCTCGAGGAGATCGACCGCCACCTGGAAGCCCACAACGCCTGGTTGGAGGAGAACTACGCGGCCGGCCACTTCCTCGCCTCGGGCCGCCAGGACCCCAGGACGGGCGGCGTCGTCCTGGCCCGGGCCACCGACCGCGAGGCCCTGGGCCGCGTCCTGGCCCTGGACCCGTTCGGCATCGCCGAGGTGGCCACGCACACGGTCATCGACTGGCGCCCCTCACGCGCGAGCACCGAGGCTCAGTGGCTGCTCCAGCAGTGATCCCCGCGGCGACGACGTCCCCGGGATCCGCAGCGCCCGACACCCCGCGCACCCACCGCCGGGTGCCGCACACAGGGCGCGACAAGCCCCCACCCACCCGCACCCCGCACACAACCGAAGCCACCCACCCTCACCCCACCTCCACCGCCCCGCATGACGGCGGCCACCACCCGCACCCACCCACCCACCCACCGAAAGACAGTGACCATGCGCGCAGCCGTGCTCAGACAATTCGCCACCCCGCTGGAACTGGCCGACATCGCCAAGCCGGTGCCCGGCGCCGGCGAGGTCCTGGTCAGGATCGCCGCGAGCGGCGTGAATCCCCTGGACACCAAGATCCGCGCCGGTCAGGCCGCCCACGCCCGCACTGTCCTGCCCGCCGTGCTGGGCCTGGACCTGGCCGGCACGGTCGAGGAGGTCGGGCCGGAGGTGACCGGCTTCGCCGTCGGCGACGAGGTGTACGGGCTGAGCGGCGGCGTCGGCGACCTGCAGGGATCGCTGGCGCAGTACGCCGCCGCCGACACCCGCCTGCTCGCCCACAAGCCCGCCGCTCTGACCATGCGCCAGGCCGCCGCGCTGCCGCTGTCGGTAGTCACCGCGTGGGAGGGCCTGGTGGACCGGGCCCGGGTCGGCGCCGGGCACAAGGTCCTGGTGCACGGCGGCGCGGGCGGCATCGGCCACGTCGCGGTACAGATCGCCCGTGCCCGCGGCGCCGAGGTCTTCGCCACCGCCTCGGCCGCCGACGCCGGGACCGTCCGCCGGCTCGGCGCCACCGCGATCGACTACGCCACCACAGAGGTGGAGGAGTACGTCGCCGCCCACACCGGCGGCGAGGGCTTCGACATCGTCTTCGACACCGTCGGCGGCACCGTTCTCGACAACTCCTTTGCCGCGGTGCGCACTTACACCGGCCACGTCCTGAGCGCCCTGGGCTGGGGCAGCCACAGCCTGGCCCCGCTCTCCTTCCGCGGCGCCACCTACTCCGGGGTCTTCACCCTGCTGCCCATGCTCACCGGCAAGGGCCGCGAGCACCACGGCGAGATCCTGCGCGAAGCCGCCGCCCTGGCCGACGCGGGCCTGCTCAAGCCACTGCTGGACCCCCGCCGCTACACCCTGGACACGGTCGCCCAGGCCCACACGGCCGTCGAGGACGGCTCGGCCGACGCCAAGATCGTCGTCGACATCGAGGCCTGACCCGACGGCGGGGAGCCCGCGGCAGCGCGACCGTCGCGCCGCCGGGCTCCTCGCCGTTTTCCTGCCTACGGAAACTCGGGATCATCCGGAGGGCTTCACGGCCGGAGCCGAGATCGGCGGTCTAGGGGCCGCGGTGACGGGAGCCGCAGCCGGGGTGATCGCCGTGGGCACGAAGACGGGCACGGCGGAGGAGTCCGCGGCGGCCGGTGGCGCCAAGGTGGGCAGCTCGGCGGCGGAGGACACCACCCGGGGTGCGGTACGAACATTCCGCCCACCGAGACGTTCGGGTCGGGCCGGGGCATTCCCGCGAGCATGTGAACCCCAAGAGTTGGTGAGCGATGGCCCACTACAAGGACCTCAGCCCGTACGACTACTCGGACGACGTGGACGAGACGGGTGAGGGCGCGGACTCCGGCGCGTCCCTGCTGAACGTCGGGTGGCTCGCCGAGGGGCACGAGTTCCCGCGCGGCGACGTCCCCGAGGGATTCGTGGAAGCCCTCCTGGAGCTGGCCAAGGACACGGTGAACGTCTACCGGGGCATGCATTTCTGCGACTTCTGCCCGAGCTTTCAGGAAGCGCGGAAGAACGTCACGTTCCGCGATGTGTTCATCGGCAGCGGAGAGGTCCATGTGCGGGGCGGCGAAGGCCGTGTCTACGCCGCCCCGGCGCTGGTCGTGCATTACGTGGTGGATCACGGATACCAGCCGCCGCAGGAATTCGTCGACGCGGTACTGGCGACCGGGATGGGAAAATGACAGGCTCACGCGCGGAACGCCGTTCCGCCGGCACCCAGACCCTGCTGGACGTGCTGCTGCGCTGGACATGGATCCGGCGTCGTACGCCTGCGCGGGACATCGCCGACTTCGACGCCGGGCAGCCGTTGCGGGTCGTCGGGTTCACGCAGACCATCGGCGGCACGGTCAAGGTCTCGGTCGGCAAGGGCAAGCAGGTGGCGCGGTCGAGGCAGGGGTATCTCCGGCTCGCCATCGGTGGGGCGCCGGTCTGGAGTGATGCGCGGGGCGGCCGGAGCGCGACCCTCCAGGCGCCGTTCCGGCTGAAGCCGACGGGCGGGAAGGTCCGGCTCGCGCTGAAGTTCGAGCGGTACGAACTCGTCACGGGCGCCGGGACGTACGACCTCGCGGTCCCGAAGAAGGACGGGGAACTGCTGCGGCACGCGCTCGGCGGCGGGGCGGGGCCCGGGTGAGCGACGGAGCGTGAGCGAGCCGTCCGGCTGTCACCGGAGTGGCTCCTCTCGCCGCGTGAAACCTGCTGCCGATCACCTGACGGATGCGCGAGGAGATGGCGTCGGCGCACTGTGCGCAGGTCCTGGAGCGGGCGCGCAGGAGCATCCTCATGATCGCCGGCCGGCCCTGCCCAGGGCCGGGGACATCTGATGTGAAGCCCCCGGAGACTCCCTGGAGACCGGCCCCTCCGTCACGGCAGGTGGCGTTCCCGTGGCCCGGTGCCCTGCTCCGCCACCCGGCCGATCTTCGCCAGGCGGACCAGCGCGGGCCTGGACAGCACCTCGCCGATGTCGTGCAGGGCCACGATGAGTTCCTCGACGCCGTCCAGGGGGGTGTCCTTGTCCGCGTGCAGGAGTACGCCTCTGTACTCCTCGGACGAGATCTCCCTGCCGGGCAGATCGACGCGTTCCTCGTCCGTGAGGAAGAGCGCCGGGATCGAGGTGTCGAGGGCCAGGGCGAGGGCGGTGAGTTCGGTGGCCGTGAAGGCACGGCCACCGCGTTCGGCCTGGTGGACGGCCTGTCGGCTCCAGGGTTTGCCCAGGTAGCGCCCCACTGCCTCGCCCAACTCGGCGAGTGACATTCGCCGCGCTTCCCGAAGACGCGCGATCTGCCGTCCGATGGCTTCCTCGACCCGCATGCCCACTCCCAGGTGTCATCCGCTGCAATGACAAATCAGCCTCGACGTTGACAATCGTCCGCCGAGCACCCTAGCGTAATGCCATGCATTACTCTGTCAATCTCCAGAATGACAGATGGCGAGGAGCCGGTGTACCGACGCGCGGCCGTCGTGGTGTCGTCGTGGTGTCGTCGAGAAGCCGGCCCGGAGCAGCGGAGGCCGAAGTGCAGCACTTTCATCTGGATTCCGTGAGCGCGGGGGATGGCTGTGCCGTCCTGCGTGCCGCAGGCGAGATCGACGTGTACACCGCCCCCCAGCTGCGCGAGAAGCTGATCGAACTCGTCGACGCGGGGAGCCTGTACCTCATCGGGGACCTGCGCGGCGTGGAGTTCCTCGACTCGACCGGCCTGGGCGCTCTCGTGGGCGGCCTCAAGCGGCTGCGGACGCGCGAGGGTTCACTGCACCTTGTGATGTCGTCCGAGCGGATCATCCGGATCTTCCGCATCACCGGACTCGCCAAGGTCTTCTCGATCCACCCGACGGTCCCGGAGGCCATCACCGCCGACAGCCACTGGCGCCATACGCTCGCAGCGGGGGGCCACGACATCGAGCGATGGTGCCGCGACCACGGCCTGCAGTGAGCTGTCGTTCGACCGGCAGCGGCGCCGAGCCGGTGATCAGTAACGCGGACCTGCGCGGGAAGGTCGCCTCGACGGTCGTCACGCGCGACGGCCGGTCGGCCCGCTGCCTGGACGGCAGCGATGACGAGGAGCTCAACTACGTTGTCGGCTGGGCGGGTTCGGACGTCAAGGGCATCACCGTAAGGGACCACGGGCACACCACCGGGGCCACGATCCAGGACGGCCGCTTCACCGCCTGGTGGCCCGACGGCGACCCCGACGGCGGGATCACCGGCACCCTCACCCTGCACCTGGCCGACGGCTCGACGCACACGGTCGAGGGCGACGGCCTGCTCGACTGACCGGTCTGGGGCGTTCTGGGTCGGTCCGAGTCAGCCCTGGTACGTGGACTCGACGCCGTTCTCGTCGGGCAGTTCCCTCAGCGCCCGGTCCGTGATGCGGGCGGTGAGGGCTCTGGCGAAGCGTTCGGCGTGCAGGACGCGGAAGGGTCTGGAGTGGTACGGGCGGGTGGTCGGGTCGACGCGGTCGGTCAGGTTCAGCTGGTTGTGGATGCCCGCCACCGCTTCGTAGGCGTAGGCGAGGTGCTTCTCCCTCGTGTGCCAGTCCGTGGCCGAGAGGGCTGCCGTGAGGACCGGGATCAGACGGTGGCCGGCCGTCGTGCGGGAGAAGGCGCTGCCCAGCCATTTGTCGTACGGGGGGTAGCGGCGGTCCATCAGGAGGCACAGGCGCATCAGGTGGCGGGTGATGTGGGCGGCGACCATCGCCGAGCCGAGTTCGTCGCCCACCTCGCCGCAGCGGCCCACGAAGGCTTCCTGTTCGGAGATGTGCTGCCACTGTCGGGCCAGGACGTGGAGCCAGACGTCGCGGGGGTACCAGCGGAGGGTGTGGCGCACGGGGCCGAGTTCGTGCAGACCGTCGTGGAAGACCGCGCCCGCCGTGACCTCGGCGAGGAGTTGGGTGGGGGTCGTCAGCCAGTCTGCTGTGGTGATGGCGTCGGTCGCGTCGAAGCCGAGTGTCGCCTTGAACCAGGCCGTGGTGTGGGTGACTTCGACGCGGTGGTGGACGGGGTCGTCGGTGGGGCGCATCACGCGGATGTCGCCGTCGCCCGTCGGGGCGAAGTTCGTCGGGTAGCCGTGGAAGGTCTTCGGGAGGTGTTCGGCGAGGTGGTGTCTGATGCGGCCCGCGTGCCGGGGGACGTCACGGGGGCGGAGGAAGAGCTGGAGACGCGGGCCCCATTCGTGGTCCGCCGATCGCGGGGTGTCGTAGCCGAGGACCTCGGAGCCGCTGCCGATGCGGGCGGCGGAGTGCGGGAGGTCGGGGGCGGTTTCCTCCAGGAGGGGGCGGACGGCTTCTGTGTAGAAACGGCGGGAGAGTTCGAGGCCCGGTAAAAAAGTTGGCATATTCGTGAAGCTCATGCCCCGACCCTGCCCAATCTCCACATGATCGTGCGCGCGAATTTTCGCCGTCGCCCCCTCAACTCCCGTTCGGTGCCCCCAACTTCCGCAACGCCCCGTCCGTCAGCCGGTACACCGTCCACTCGTCCTGGGGTCGGGCGCCCAGCGCTTCGTAGAAGTCGATCGCGGGGCGGTTCCAGTCGAGGACGGACCACTCCAGGCGCTCGTAGCCGCGTTCGACGCAGATGCGGGCCAGTTCGGTGAGGAGGGCCTTTCCGTGGCCGGTGCCGCGGGCGGTGGGGCGGACGTACAGGTCCTCCAGGTAGATGCCGTGGACGCCGCGCCAGGTCGAGAAGTTGAGGAACCACAGGGCGAAACCGACCGGTTCGCCGGTGGTGTCGTCGGTCGCGATGTGGGCGTAGGCGCCCGGGTGTTGGCCGAAGAGCGCCTCGTGGAGCTGCTCCGGGGTCGCCCTCGCCTCCTGGGGTTCCTTCTCGTAGGCGGCGAGTTCGCGGATCAGGGCGTGGATGACGGGGATGTCGGTGGGGGTCGCGGTGCGGATCATGGGGTGAGGCTAGTCGGGCTCGGGTCTTTGCCCTGCTCCTGGTGAGCCCATTGCCGCTCCCTGCGCGGCAGCAGCAGCGGGCTTGCCAGCAGCAGGATCCCCGCCAGCGCGATCGCCGTGCGCGGGGTGGTCGCGGCTGCCAGCACCCCCCATGCCGCCGTCATCGCCGCGATCGCCGCACTCGTGCTGATCGACCAGGCGGTCAGGGTGCGGGCGACCCGGTCGGGGGCGGTGTGTTCGAGGCGGCTGGTGGCCAGCAGCGGGTTGAAGACGCCGATGCAGGTCACCAGGCCGAGTTGGACGCCGATGACGAGCAGCATCCCGGGGACTCCGGGGCGGACGAACGCGAGCCCGACCGGCCAGCACGCGCGCAGCACCCCGGAGACCCGCAGCACCCTGCGCGCTCCGAACCGGGCCGCCAGCGGGCGCGCGAGGCGCGAGCCGACGAAGCCCCCGACGCCGGAGGAGGCCGCGAGCGCGAGGGCGTACTGCCAGGGCGAGAAGCCGAGGCGACCCAGCATGAGTACGGCGAGCAGCGGCTCGGCGGCCATGATCAGACCGTTGACCACCATCGCGTTGAGGAGCAACGGGCGCAGGGTGGGGTGGGCGAGGAGGTAGCGCCAGCCGTCGAGCAGATCGCCCGCGCGCAGCCGCGGCGCACCGCTCCGCTCGGGGCGCGGTTCCGTCCCGCCGATGGCCCGGATGCCGAGGGCCGAGAGCAGATAACTGGCGGCATCGGCCACCACCGTCGTCACCGGCCCGAACAGTCCGATCGCGGCCCCGCCGAGCGGAGGCCCGAGCATGGTCGAGGTCCAAGTCGTCGACTCGAAGCGGGAGTTGGCGACCAGCAGGTCCTCCGGCGGCACCAGCGCCTTCAGGTACGAGCCGCTGGCCGCGTTGAAGGCGATGTTCGCGGCGGCGACGACGACCGACACGACGAGGAGCTGGGCGAAGGTGAGCAGCCCGAACGCGAACGCGACGGGGACCGTCAGCAGCGCCGCGCACCGGGTCAGATCCATCGCGATCATCACGGGCCGCTTGCGGCGGAACTCCACCCACGGCCCCAGCGGTACGGCGACCAGGGCCCCCACCGCCCGCCCCGAGGCGGCCAGCACCGCCACCTGGGTCGGCCCGGAGTGCAGCACCAGGATCGCCATGAAGGGGAACGCGCCGAACCCGAGCCCGGTGCCGTACGAGCTGACCGCGAACGACGCCCAGAGCCACCCGAACCGGCGCCCCAGCGCCCGCCTGCCCACTCGCACTCCCTCGGTCGAACAGCCCCGCGTTGACCTCAGGGATCCAACCGAGGGGCACCCTCACCGGTCAAACAACCGACGCGCCGCGAGGTTACAACCTCTGGTTGTGTCACCTGGTGAGCAGCGATTGTCAGTGGCCGCCCGTATCGTCGCCGACGTGGATCTCGACGCTGTGCGCACCTTCGTGGCCATCGCGGACGCGGGCCGCTTCCAGGACGCGGCCATGGAGCTGTCGATCACCCAGCAGGCCGTCTCCAAGCGGATCGCCGCGCTGGAGCGGACCGTCGGCGTACGGCTCTTCGCGCGGACCCCGCGCGGGGCCGAACTGACCGTCGACGGGCGAGCGTTCCTGCCGCCCGCCCGCGATCTGCTGCGGGCCGAGGCGCGGGCGTTCGCCTCCGTCCGGCCCGGCCACCGCGCCCTGCGCGTCGACGTGATCGGTCGCGGGCTCGCCCCGGCCGCGCTCCTACGGGACTTCCATCGCGCCCGCCCCGAGTTCGAACTCGACGTCGTGACCCTCTTCGACGCCGACGCGGCCGTGGAAGCCATCCGCTCCGGCACGGTCGACGCGTCCTTCCGCGCCGTCACCATGACCGGCCGCCGGCTCCCCGACGACATCGAGGTCAGCCGGGCCTTCGACGAGCCCGTCCAGCTCCTCACCGGCCCGGCCCACGCACTCGCCGCCGCCCGCACCCTCACCCCGGCCGATCTCGCCGGGCACCGGATCTGGATGCCGGGCCTCGTCCCCGGCACCGAGTGGGCGGCCTACTACGACGCGCTCGCCGCGGCCTTCGGACTCACCATCGAGAGCAACGGGCCCGATTTTGGAGTGGAGCCGCTGCTGGACACCATCGCCGGTTCGCGTTCCCTGGCGACCTTCGTCGGCGAGCAGACCCGCCTGGTCTGGCCCGCCGGTCACGACCTGCGCCGTATCGCCGTACGGAATCCGACTCCGGTCTACCCGCACTCCCTGGTCCGCCACCGCGACAACCGGCACCCCGCGTTGGCCGCCCTCCGCGATCACCTCCACGACGGCGGCGGGCCTGGTCACTCCGACGACACGGAGACCTGGACACCGGCCTGGGCGTAAAAACAGACCTAGCCGCGCAGCCGCCGGCCGATCTCCAGGTGATCCGGCGCCGCTGGACGCCCGTCCTCCACCGCCCACAGCACGTTCTGCAGCACCCGGCCCAGCGTCCAGGCGCGTGCCCGGTCCCGGTCCAGCCCGAGTACCTCCGTCATGGCGTCGAACCGCCATCCGACCTCGTCCACGTCGAAGCGGTTCCACAGGGCCGGGAGGAGGTCGAAGCCGGGGTCGCCCGCGAGTGGCTTGGGGTCGATGGCGAGCCAGGGAGCGCGGTCCGCCGCCAGCACGTTCTCGAAGTGCAGGTCCCAGTGGAGCAGCCGGTCGCCGGGTTCGCCGACGACCTCGCGCACCGCCGCCGCGCAGTCCGCGAGCAGCCGCCGCTCGGCCGGGTCGGAGACCTGGGGCAGTACCGCCGAGGTCCGGTCCAGCAACTGTGCCGCGATGTCACCGAGCCGCCGCAGCCCCGCCGGTGCCTCGACGGCCGTCAGCCGGGCCAACAGCCGGGCGATGACCAGCGTGGCCTCGCGGGAGTCCGGTAGATCCGCCAACACCCGCCCCGAGTCGAGCCGTTCGAGCAGCAGCGTGCCCGTGTCGGCGTCGGCCTCCAGCAGTCGTACGGCCCCCTCGCCGTCCCAGACCCGCAGTGCGACCGGCTCCCCGGCCGTCTCCTCGTCCACGTCCTGGAGCTTGAGCGCGGCCGGTGTCCCGTCCGCCCGCAGCACGGGCAGGACCAGCGCGCACCGGCCGTTCATCGACGGCCCGTCGAGGCGCAGCTCCCACTGGTCGAGGAACCGCGCGGCCCGCTCCCGGAGAGCGGTGGCGAAGGCCTCTCCCGCCTTCCCGCTGAAATTCTCGTAACTGGCGACCAGCGCGGCCGGAATGTCGATCACGGCTCCGACGATACTTGCGTGCGTGAATCGGCTCATGCGAATTACCCGGGGCCTCCACAGGGTGTGGGCGTACGTCCGCAGCGCCCCCGGCACGTACGTCTGGCTGGGAATCCTGTTCGTCACCACGGTCGCCGTGCACCACATGTCGCCGGAGTTCGAGCAGGAGTTCCTGCGGCAGCGGTCCACCAATATCCACGAGTTGTCGAACAATCCGGTGCGGGTGCTGTTCGCGAGCGCGATGTGGATGGATGGGGGGCGCTGGTTGCCGTATGCCGTGCTCTACACGGTGTTCCACGCGCAGGCCGAGCGGTGGCTCGGTACGGCGCGGTGGCTGATGGTGTGTGTGGCCGCGCATGTGCTGGCCACGCTGATCAGCGAGGGGGCGCTGCTGGAGGCGATCAGGAGGGGCGTGGCGCCGCAGTCCGCGGTCAACACCCTTGACATCGGGGTGAGTTACGCGCTGGCGGGGGTGGTGGGGGTGCTGGTGTACCGGATCGCGGTGCCGTGGCGGTATCCGTATCTGGTGGTCGTACTGGCCGTGTACGGGGTGCCGTTGGCGACCGGCCGGACCTTCACCGATCTTGGGCATTTCACGTCCGTGGTGATCGGGCTGGCGTGTTATCCGCTGGTCAGGGGCTGTGGAAAAGCATGGAATCCGAAGGAGACAGTGGCCGCGCTCAGGGGTTAGCGTCCGGATATGAGCGGTTCGGCGAGTGGTGGCGTGAGTGGTGTCGTCAACGGTGGCGTCTCCTTCTGGTACGCGGATGACGGCTTTCCGGTGCGACGGGAGCCACTCGGGGGTGACGCCTCCGCCGATGTCGTGATCGTCGGCGGCGGGTACACGGGGCTGTGGACCGCGTACTACCTGAAGAGGGCGGCGCCCTTTCTCCGGGTCACCGTCCTGGAGCAGAAGTTCTGCGGGTACGGCGCCTCGGGGCGGAACGGTGGGTGGCTCTACAACGGCATCGCCGGTCGCGATCGGTACGCGAAACTCCATGGTCGGGATGCCGCCGTGCGGTTGCAGAAGGCCATGAACGACACCGTCGCCGAGGTCGTCGCGGTGGCGGAGGCGGAAGGGATCGAGGCCGACATCCATCGGGGTGGGGTGCTCGAAGTCGCTTGTACGCCCGCTCAGTTGGCGCGGCTGAAGGCCTTCCATGAGCACGAGTTGTCGTACGGCGAGACGGATCGCGAGTTGTACGGCGCGCGGGAGACCGGTGAGCGGATCCGGGTCGTGGACGCGGTCGGATCCACGTGGACGCCGCACGGGGCGCGGCTGCATCCGGTGAAACTGGTGAAGGGGCTTGCGGCGGCGGTGGAGGGGTTGGGCGTCACCATTCACGAGTCGACGCCGGTGACCGAGATTCGGCCCAAGCATGCGGTGACGCCTTACGGCACTGTTCGCGCGCCCTATGTCCTGCGCTGCACGGAGGGGTTCACCGCGAGTCTCAAGGGGCAGCGGCGGACCTGGTTGCCGATGAACTCCTCGATGATCGCCACCGAGCCGCTCAGTGAGGCGCAGTGGGAGTCGGTGGGGTGGGGTGGGCTGGAGACGCTGGGGGACATGGCGCATGCGTACATGTACGCGCAGCGCACCGGTGATGGGCGGATCGCGTTGGGTGGGCGTGGGGTGCCGTATCGGTTCGGGTCGCGGACCGACAACGACGGGCGGACGCAGGCTTCGACGGTCGAGGCGTTGCGGGAGATTCTTGTGCGGTTCTTTCCGTCGCTTGCGGGGGTGCGGGTTGCGCATGCGTGGTCGGGGGTGCTGGGGGTGCCGCGGGACTGGTGCGCGACGGTGACGTTGGATCGGGCTACGGGGCTGGGGTGGGCGGGGGGTTACGTCGGGTCGGGGGTGGCTACGACGAATCTCGCTGCGCGGACGTTGCGGGATCTGGTCCAGTTGGACTCGGGGCAGGCGGGGGCGACTGATCTGACCGGGCTGCCGTGGGTCGGGCACAAGGTGCGGAAGTGGGAGCCGGAGCCGTTTCGTTGGTTGGGGGTGCAGGGGATGTACGCGACGTATCGGGCTGCGGATCGGCGTGAACTGGGCGGGTACAGCGCGGAGTCGAGTCGGTTGGCGCAGTGGGCGGATCGGGTGGCTGGGCGGAACTGAGGCCTGGGGAGGTCCGTCTTCGGGTGCGGGGCAGTGGGGGCTGGTCGCGCCCCGCGGCGGAGCCGCTAATGTCACAGCCCCGCGCCCCTGGGTGGTTGGGGGTGCGGCTTTGTGTCTCAGTGCGGGTGCGTGGGTGGGTCGCCTGGGGTGCGTTGTGGGGCGGCGCCGCGCCGGGGGGTGTCCGTCCTCGGATCGGCGCGGGGACCGGTGCTCACCGACTTGCCCGTGTTGACGCGCCAACCGCTGCGGGCGGACACCCCCCGACACGTCACCTTGCCGCCGTACGCGGGGGGCCGGGGCGCTTACGCCACTGACTTGGACTCGGGTACCGGTGACTGCGCCGGCGCCCCGTGTTTGGGGGCTCGTGCCGTCACCATGAGGCCTGCTACCAGGCCCGCCGTGAGCATGACGGCTACGGCCCACCAGATGGCGACCGTGTAGCCGTGGACGATGCCCTTGCTGGTGATCAGGGCCTTCTGGGCCGGGTTGGTGAGGTGGGCGGCGATGTAGGCCGTGCTGCTGGTGGTGGCGATCGTGTTGAGGAGGGCCGTGCCGATCGAACCGCCCACCTGCTGGGCGGTGTTGACGGTCGCGGAGGTCACGCCCGAGTCCTGCGGGGCGACTCCGGCTGTGGCGGTGGCGAAGACCGGCATGAAGATCAGGCCCATGCCGAGGCCCATCAGGAGGAGGCCGGGGAGTAGTTCGGTCGTGTAGTCCGAGTTGACCGTCAGGCGGGTGAAGAAGGACATGCCCGCTGCCGCGAGGATCGCGCCCGGCACCATCAGGGTGCGCGGCGGTACGTGGTGCATCAGGCGGGCCGAGATCTGGGTCGAGCCGATGATGATCGCGACCGTGAGGGGCAGGAAGGCCAGGCCGGTCTTCACGGGCGAGTAGTCGAGGATGACCTGGAGGTAGTAGGTCATGAACAGGAACATGCCGAACATGCCGATGGTGGCGAGGCCCATGGTGAGGAAGCAGCCGGCCCGGTTGCGGTCCTTGACGATGTGGAGGGGGAGGAGGGGGCTGGGGGCTCTGGTCTGCCACCAGACGAAGGTTGTGAGGAGGACGACGCCGGCCGCGAACAGGCCGAGGACCAGGGAATCCGTCCAGCCGCGTGGTTCCGCCTCGCTGAAGCCGTAGACGATCGCGACCAGGCCGCCGCAGCCCAGTAGTACGCCGGGTACGTCGAGGCGGGCGCCGGAGTGGCCCGGGCGGTCGTGGAGGAGGGCGACGGCGCCGAAGACGGCGATGATCGCGATGGGGATGTTGACGTAGAGGCACCAGCGCCAGTTCAGGTACTCGGTGAGCAGGCCGCCCGCGATGAAGCCGATCGCCGAACCGCTGCCCGCGAGCGCGCCGTAGATCCCGAAGGCTTTTCCGCGTTCCTTCGGGTCGGTGAAGGTCGTGGTGAGGAGGGAGAGCGCGGAGGGGGCGAGGACGGCGGCGAAGACTCCCTGGAGGGCGCGGGCGCCGAAGAGCATGCCGGAGGTGGTGGCCGCGCCGCCGAGTGCGGAGGCGCCGGCGAAGCCGATCAGGCCGATGATGAACGTCCGTTTGCGGCCCACCAGGTCGGCGATCCGGCCGCCGAGGAGGAGCAGTCCGCCGAAGGCGAGCGTGTACGCGGTGATGACCCACTGGCGGTTGCCGTCGGACATGCCCAGGTCGCGCTGTGCGGAGGGGAGTGCGATGTTCACGATCGTCGCGTCGAGGACGACCATGAGCTGCGCGAGAGCGATGATCACCAGGCCCCACCAGCGCCGGGGATCGGGACCGGTAGCTGCGCTTGATTCACCTGTTTGGGTGACGCTCATCTGCCCAGAAGAACATGAATCGGTAGGTATCGCACCCCCGGTCGCGTTAGTGCGTGCGTTCGACGTGGTCATGGCTCCAGGACCACCTTTCCGGTTGTCTTCCGGTTCTCCAGCGCTCGGTGTGCGTCCACCGCCGCGGCCAGCGGGAATCGTTGGACGGCCGGTGTGAGTCGGCCTTCCGCCGCCTCGGCGAGCGCGCGCAACTCCAGGGTTCGGATGGGGCTCGGTCCGCCGGCCTTCCGCATCATCACGGGCCCGAGTACTTGTTCGGACAGTCCTGTGGTGGTGTACGGCTCTCCGCTCGACCATCCGAAGACGATGTGCCGGCCGTTCGGCCCGAGTAGGTCGACGGTCTGTTTCGCTACGGCTCCGCCCACCCCGTCGAACACGACGGTCGCGTGCCGCTCGCCCAGCCAGGCGCGCACTTTCCCCGGCCACTCCGGGTCCGTGTAGTCGACGGCGAGATCGGCGCCGTTCGCGCGTACGAGGGCGGCTTTGTCCGGGCCGCCCGCGAGGCCGACGACGGTGGCACCGGCGTGCGTGGCGTACTGCACGAGCAGGGTGCCGAGTCCGCCGGCGGCGGCCGGTACGACGACCACGGAGTCGCCGTCCAGCTCGCTGAACTGGACGATCCCCATCGCCGTACGTCCCGTTCCGATCATCGCGACGGCCTGTGCGAAGTCCAGGTTCGCCGGGATCTCGTGCACCCGGTCCACATCGACCACGGCCAACTCGGCGTATCCGCCCGGCGCGAGCCCGAGATGCGCGACCACCCGTTTCCCGAGCCACAGCCCGGCGACCCCGTCCCCGAGCGACTCGACGACACCGGCGACCTCGCGGCCGGGGATGGTGGGGAGGGCGGGGAGCGTGGGGAGTGGGCCCCGCTCTCCCTTCCGTAGCACGGTGTCCAGGAGGTGGACTCCGGCCGCGGCTACGGCGATGCGGAGCTGGCCGGGGGCGGGGGAGGGGGCGTCGACGGGTTCGTGGGTGAGGTTCTCGGCGGGGCCGAAGGTGTGGAGTCGTATGGCCTGCATGGGGTCACTCTTCGACCTCAAGCGCGCTTGAGGTCAAGCGTCCGTCTGTCCGTCGTCCTCGATGTCAGTGGTGGGGTGCAGGATGGGGGCATGGCGAGGAGAGCGGCGGGCGGGACGGGTGGAATGAAGGGGACGGGTGGAGCGAAAGGGGCGGGTGGAGTGAAGGGGGCGCGGCGGCCGGAGGTGCGGTTGCCGGCTCTGGAGGCTTACGGGGGTGGGGAGTTGGAGCCGGACGGGGACTACGACGGGCTGCAGTTCCGGGACGAGGACTTCGTCGGGCAGGACGGTGGGGGTGCCCGGTTCATGGACTGTGCGTTGACGGACTGCGCGCTGGACGAGACGCGCCTGCATCACGCGCGGGTGCTGGACTCCGTCCTCACCGGCATACGGGGTGTGGGTACGGACCTCGCGGAGTCGACCCTGCGTGACGTCGAGGTGATCGACGCGCGGATGGGTGGGGTGCAGTTGCATGGGGCGGTGTTGGAGCGGGTGGTGATTCGCGGGGGCAAGATCGACTACCTGAACCTGCGCAAGGCGAAGCTCCGGGATGTTGTTTTCGAGGGGTGCGTCCTCGTCGAGCCGGACTTCCTTGATGCCCGGCTGGAGCGCGTCGAGTTCGTGGACTGCGCGCTGAAGGGGGTGGACTTCACGGGGGTGACGTTCACGGACGTGGATCTGCGGGGGGTGGCGG
>Ga0307515_10003713_pt1 | contig 32032 bp, 9 predicted proteins | sample 17_EM_MG_FD_194513 | JGI IMG/M metagenome (GOLD analysis project Ga0307515, IMG submission 194513) | Populus trichocarpa ectomycorrhiza microbial communities from riparian zone in the Pacific Northwest, United States - 17_EM | ecosystem: Host-associated > Plants > Roots > Unclassified | place... | reverse complement strand
TAGTTAACTAGTTAGTTTCTTATATATATAATAGGTGTAAAAGACACTAGAAGAATATAAAGCTTACCCAAATTTAAACTTTCTATAAGCCCTTAGGTCTCGTCGAAGCTTTAATAGGGCACCTCCCTTAAAGCCAAGGTCTTCCTATATGCTATTACTAATTTCGTTCTTATTCCGCAAGGCCTCTAAGTCGTAATTATTTTTAAGCAGGGTGTTAGCAATATGATTAAGCTTAGTAATTAGCTCTACCGAGCTCCAATATAGCTGCGTTTAAAGCCAGTTAAAGTAGTTACGAAGCTCTACGGTAGGATTAAGCCTGGGCGCAATTAGGCTCGTCGGAGGCTCTACTACTTGATTTAAATCGTCTGGCTTTGCTGGGGGAGGTTGCTAAAAAGGTTACTAGGGTATAACGGCCTGCTAATATAGGTAAGGAGCGTACTGCATATACTGCTAGTGTTGATATTAAGCAGGGTGTAGTTAGTAGGGGGTGTAGGGGGGGAAGTTCGTCGGATGATTGAGCACGGTCTTCGCCTATCGCGCCCTCATTGCACCGTCCTTTTGGCTTAATAGGATCGCAATTCAAGCAGGAGGCTCATTAGCAGTAGCCTTCCCCTTAAGGATCTTGTTCCCCTATAATGTCATTATACTTCTATTAATTAGGTGGTAATCTGCTGGGTAATTTGGGTTGCCATTAACCTAGTAAGTACGCCCATTGTTCCAGCATGAGTCGGTTCTGCATTCCTATTAAAATGCGATTAGTAGGCCTCCGTTCTTAGCCATAACTTCATTTAGCATAGTGCTAGGTAGATTTAGGCGTTGAATAGCAGTAGCACTGCCACCGGAGGCCTTCCCTTTCTTACTTTGGCTAGTTATAGCATCTATAAGTGTTTCTAGTTAAGTGCTAAGAGCCTACGTTGCATGGCCTCCTAGCGAATTTAACGGATCTAACGTCGTAGGGAGCTCTAAAAGTATTACAGTAGCCTCTACTTTTAAGCCCTTCCTTTTATTACTGTGCCAAGCGTCTAAAATAGAATCTATAGCTTGGATATCTTTATGGCTATATAGATCTATAATAACTTTATTTTTTTTAATACCCCGATTATAGGAAGCTGCAGCTTAAATTAAGGCAATAGGCTTAAATCGCCCTAGGTGTTTTGCTCGAACTTCGTTAATCTAGGCAATCAATTAAAAGTATACAAAACCTCCATATATATGCACTCTTTTGGCAGTGTTCGCAAGCGGTATTACTCCTACTACTATACGCCAAGTAAGAGTATATCAAATGATCTCTAAATCTACCTCTGGCTCTGGCTCCTGTATTGCATCTAGTTTGGATATAGCCTCAGATAATACTAAGGGAGACTCCTCTTTTATAGCAGCTTCGGTAGCTTAACGTTCTACTAGTATTATACGCAGCGATTTATATACTAGTTAAGGAGGTGGCTTCTTATAAGGCTTCGGCTTCTTTAACGTCTTCTTCCTAGCCTATTTAAAAGATCGCTAAAAGGATACTTCCTCATTCTCTACTACCTTTCTTAACTAACGTTGCCGCCGCGGTAAAGTTTGTGTTGCCAGTTAAGTCACCTTATAATTATTAAGAGGATAGTCTAAAGGCAGCATACCAGCTAGAATAAAGCCCTCCCTACTAGGAGGGATAGTAGTAGGCGAGCTACAGTTCTTATCCTTATTAATCCTAATATTGTCCTCGTCTAAGAAGTCAACCTTATCATCGCTTACTTTAACGGCAATAGGAGAAGCTTCCGTATTATTAGCTTTGGCTTTTTTAGGTATAACCTTAGTGCGCGGAGTATTTCTAGTAAGAGAACTAGAGCTAGGGCGACCTCGTAGAGCGCGTTAGGGTACTAAGACCTACAACGCGGCTTGTTTACGACGGCTTAATGGGGGTGCTATATCGACTAAAACACCTGCCGAGACTTGGTGATAGAAAAGCTAGTAAGAAATAGAGCTTCATATATTTTTAAGTTAAAAAAAAGTGCTGCACATACGATTATATTTGATTTGTATGAGAATTTGTATATAAAGACGATATTTTGATATGGGAGGCTCTTATCTGGAAGCGAGTTGCAGTAGATAAGAAAACTATAATAACAAACAATATCGGTAAAAATCGCCTAGCCACAACAAAACGTATTACCCCCCTATTAAAACAATATACCCCCTATAGCCCTACAAATAGAGCTCTATATTTTATAAATAGAGGCCTATTTTATAGCTCTATTCTAGGGCTATAAAATAAGCCCTTATTTATACAATTTAGGGCTATTTTAGTGGAGTTATAGGGGGTACTTATTTCTAGGAACAAAGGTATTAAATTAGTTAGTATAGAGCCTTAATTTAAGTTTTATAGTTGTTGTAAAGCACCCCCTATAGCGCCACTTATACAGCTCTACATTTTATAAATAAAAGCTTATTTTATAGCCTTAGAATAGAGCTATAAAATAAGCCTCTAATATATATAAATTTGATTAATATTAGTGGAGTTATATAGGGTATATTGTTTTAAGGGGGGGGTAATGCGTTTGCTGTGACCTGGCGATTTTTACTAATATTTCGTAAATAATTATAGACTAAGCCGAGCTTTTTTTAGACCACGCTAAGCTATAAGCCCTAGGTTTTACAGACCCCGATTTTCGCTTATAATAATATGCTTAAATTTGTTTTTTTTAATATAGAGGCTCTATATAAGACTCTATATAAGGATCTATATAAAGTTCTATATAAATTTATATATAAAGCTCTGCACGAAGCTCTATACAAAGCTTTATACAAAACTCTATATAAAGTTCTATATAAAGCTCTATATAAAGCTCTACACAAAGCTCTATATTGGGTCCCCGCTATATTCCTAATAGCTTTTATATATACCTCTGCTAAGTATACCCCCTATATACACCTAGGTAGCCACCTTATTTTTTACCCTTTTTTATATCCTCCCTACCTAGGAAGACACTAGAACGACAGCTAGTAGATAACCGTTACTAGAGCTAGACAACTATCGCTAGAGCTAGATAACCGTCGCCAGAGTTAGACGACTGTTATTAGAGCTAGATAACCATTGTTAGAGCTAGATAACTGTTACTAAAGCTAGATAATTGTTGCTAGAGCTAGATAACTGTCGCTAAAGCTAGATAACTGTCGCTAGAGCTAGACGACCGTTAGAGCTAAACAACCGTTATTAGAGCTAGATAACTATTATTAGAGCTAAATAACCGTCACTAGGGCTAGATAACCGTCGCTAGAGCTAAACAACTGTTATTAGAGCTAGATAACTGTTGCTAGAGCTAGATAAGCATCGCTAAAGCTAGATAACTATTAGAGCTAGACAACCGTTACTAGAGCTATATAATAACTATTTAAATAACTAGCTAACGAACACAATACACAATTAAATTAATTAATTAAATTAAGGTAATATAAACAGGTAGGTATAGATAGGTAAGTATAAATAGGTAGGTATAAACGGGTAGGTATAGACGGATGGATAGATAGGTAGATAGGTAGATAAGTAGGTAGGTAGGTAGATAGGTAGGTAGGTAGGTAGGTAGGTAGGTAAGTAGGTAGGCAGGCAGGCAGGCAGGTAGGTAGGTAGGTAAATAATTTAGAGCCTCTATAAAAGGCTTCCCCCTTAACGCCTAAAGTAGATAGCTCTATATTTTATATAGTTATAATATAAATATATTTAAAAGTATATTATAGAAATCTATAGGAATATATAATAATTTGGTTTTTATATAATATAATTATAATTTATATAGTTATAATTTGTACAGTTTTTACAATTTGTATAGTTTGCGCGCTATTTATTTATAGGGTAGCGCTTTACCGTAATTTGCTATTAGGTGCTGCGATTTTATTATAAAATGTACGTTTTGCGCAAATTGCTATCGACTATATACGTCTACCGCGATTGTATAGTTTGCGGCAGTTTGCTGTAAACTGTAATAATGACCCTATTAATCACCGTATATGCAACCCTATTAAAAGGTGGCGCCGCACTTTAAAACTTACGCATACCTATCTTCCTATTAAAAACAATTGATTTTTAGACTCTTAAGACCTAATTCCTACTGCCTAGCAAGCTAGAGGCGGATTTATTTGCCTTTTTACCCCCTTTTTACCTAAGAGAAAATTCTCTTAAGGGTGGTCCTAGCTTGTAAGCGAGGTAGGGATAGGAATACTAAAATATTAAAACATAGACTTTTCCTAGGTTTTTCTTCTATAAAAAGTAAAAGCCTAATAAAATAGAGGGTGTAGGTATTTTTCTATATCTCCTTTAGTTAGATTTTCTTTAGTAAGAGAAGGATTGCCTTTTTGGGCTTTTCTGCTAGTAAAAGCCTAATAAGTCCTTTTTTCTAGTAGTTTTTTCTACTTCTAATAGAGAAGAAAATAACTACTATAGTCTTTTTACCCAGTTTTTCTACTCCCCAGAAGCTCTCTAGTAGGGTTAGTAAGGAAAAAGGATATAGAAGGATAGTAAAAACTAGGAAGGCTTTTTACCTAGTTTTTTACCTCTGTGCTAGGAGATAAGAGATCTAAGGAGGTTATTATCTACTGCAAAAACTAGAAAACCCCCCCTATAAGCTATAACCTATAACCTATAAGCTATAAGATATAAAATGCTAAAGGTAAAGGCTACTAAGCCTAAAATAAAGCCTCCTATAGAGATAAGCGATGATAAATTCTTATCTACCTCTTCTACTTGTTTTTCTCTATCTTCCCTATGCCTATCTAGGAAAGATAAAGAAGTAGAAGAAGTAGATAAGCCGTCTCTAGCTTATATAAGGAACTAAAGAAAAAGAAACTACCCCCTATCGTTTTCTAAAAAAGATAGCTAAAATCTAAAAAGAAACCTAGTAAAAATGAGGTCCTCTAGGGCTAGTTTATACTTCCCCCCTCCTTCTTTAAAACAATTCTTATAAAAGGCCTTAGAAAACCTAACCTAGGCCTATCTAAGGCTAGAAGGAGAAAGTAGGAAGCAAGTTAAATATATTAAGAACGACGTATAAAGAATTATAGTAGGAGAAAATCCTTCTATAAAAGAAACAGAAAAGGAAAAACAAGAGACAGATATCCTAAAAGGACTAGTAGAAGAAGTAAGAGCCCTCTGTAAGGAGGTAGCCCCTAAAACCTATGCAGAAAAGTTAAAGAAGGGCCTCTCTTCTTCTACTTACTCTTCTTTATCGTTGTCTTCTCCTTCCTCTACCACCTCTTCTTCTTCTTCTTTACCCCCTACCTCCTTAATTCCCACTACTAGTAAGGTAACTAGTAGCACTACCAGTTCTATAAGCCCTACCTCTACTAGAGGGAAAAAAAAGTAGCTATAAGAAATAAGACTAGTCCTAGTTATAGACTAAAAGGACCAGCCTCTAAATATCTTCTCTATACGAAATATAATTAATTAACGATTTATGTCTAAATTGCAAATAGAGAAGCTAGTTATAGCTTCTATAGCTAGAATAAGAGAAAAGTAGAATATTTTCCTTATAATAACGGAGGAATATAATGCAGATCTTCTAGTTAAATATAAAGAAGTCTAGTTTAGCTGCTTCTCCTTTAAGAGAGAATAAAAACTAGAGCCCTAGGCTTAAATAGTAGCTTATAATGTCCCTACCCCCCCTTTCTTAGGAGAAGGAGGCTCTAAACTTCTAAAGGAAGAAATAGAGACCTTTAATCCTATTAGGATACAGGGACAACCTAAATGGATCTCTTCTAGGGAAAAGAGATATGATCCATAAACTAGGTTTGGCTTTATAGTTTTTGCTATAAAAAATAAGGAGAAAAAATAGGAAATCCTTAAGTAGAAGGAAATCCTAATTGTAGGGGTAGCTGCTAAGGTAGTTAAATACCTAAAAGTCTCTCCTACTACACAGTGTATAAGTTGCCAAAAATTTGGCCATATAGGAGATAGATGCTCTACTAAGGCCTATCGATACTATGTAGCGGTATATCTATCTAAGGACTACTCCTGTCCTATTTATAATATAATAGGTAGACCTTACGAGTATACTACCCCTCTTTACAGTAATTGTATTTGCTAATAGTAAAGACTGCAAGTCTCTTAAAGCAGCTAAAATAGTACATAAATGAGTATAAGCTTAGAAGGTTCTATATAGGAAGAAGAAGAGATCTCTCTAGCTTCTAAAGCTAGGGGAGAAATCTCCTTTATATAATATAATGTAGGAAAAAGATAAGAAGTATAGCAAACCCTACTAGAAATAGGATTTAGAAGAAAAATAGATATTATCCTAGTATAAAAACCTAGTACCTGGAAAGACAGACAAAAAGAATCCTACTTCTCTATTCTATATTCTGCATTTAACCTTATCCTCCCTAGTAATCTAGCTATTCGACCTAAAGTAGCTATCTATATAAGGAAAACTAGTTTTAGTATTCTATAATATAGAAATAGAGAGGATATCTATAAAGATATAGATATTATAGCATTAGAAATCTATGGCCAATTTAAAAGATTTCTACTGTTTAATGTCTATAATGAGAGATAACTAGACGAAAACTCTAGAACCTAAAGAAGTAGTATAACTACTATCTCTAGAGCCATTCTAGAACTGGAAATAGACCTCCCTTTTATACTAATAGGAGACTATAACCTATACTATAAACGGTGGAACGCGCTAGCTAGGAATTTAACTAGGGAGGCTAAAGAACTAGTAGACTGGCTAGATAAATATAACTACTAACTACTAAATTTAGATAAATAGTAAGGGACCTTTTATAGATCTAATATAAGGGAAAAGTCTATTATAGACCTAGCCTTTTACTTAGGAAACTTTTAAGAAAATACCTAGGATAATTGGACTAAAATAAAAGAAATAGGATCTGATTATAAGACTATAGCATTCTCTTTATTTACTAGAGAGACGTAAAGATACCTAAACCCCCTTTAAGAAACCCCTTTCTCTATAAAAAAGGCAAACTGGTAACTTTTCTCTACCTTCTTAAAAGAATAGTTCTAGAGCTAGAACTAGAAGCAAAGCTTTTAGTTTTAGAAGAACTAGTTAGAGAAAACCCCTATATAGAGATAGGAGAAAAAGGTCCCCTAGCCTCCCTAGAATATTTGTATAGACTTAAGGATAGAAGCTTAAGTATACTAGTAGATAATCTAGTAATAGATCTTACTAGCTATATAAAGCTAGTAGTAGAGAAAGCTATCCCTAGATCTAAAACCTGCGAATTCTCTAAACTATGGTGGAATAAAGAGCTTCTAAAGAAAAGACAAAAAATAGTAAAACTAGAAAGACTTTATAAGGAATAACCTAATAGAAGTTTTAGACTAGAAGCCTATAAAGAAGCTAAAAATTAATACTTTTATGTAATAAGAGAAGCCAAGACTAGCTACTGGAATAACTTTCTAGAAAAAGCATAAGGAAAAGAGGTCTTTACTACCCTAAAATATATAAAGGAGAGAATACTGCAAATAATCCCTAGTCTATAGTATAGTAAGGATAGGACTACTAGACTAGTAGAAAGCTTTAATAACTAATACAAAGCTTTTATAACTACTCTATTCCTAAAACTACCTTCTACTAGCCTTATAGAGTGGAAGGACTATACTATAGATAGTAAATGGGAATGGCTAGAACTAGAGAGAATAGAAGTTAAATAAGCAATTCTCTCTAGCTCTAATAAAAAAGCTCTAGGGCTAGATGGTATATCCTTCGCAATTCCATAAAAGACCTACCCTACTATAGAAGATATTCTATATAGGATCTATAGAATCTTATTTATTTTAGGCTATTAGCTAAAGGTATAGAGAGAGGCTTAAGGAGTTATTCTTCCTAAAGCAAATAAGGAGAACTATTCTTTACTAAAGTCCTATAGACCTATCTCCCTATTAAACTGCCTAGGAAAGACTTTAGAGAAGATCTTTACTACTAGATTAGAATATCTAGCTAGTACTACTAGCTTACTTTAAGATTTATAACTAGGAGGAAGAAGACAGCGGTCTATAATAGATGTAGTTCTACTACTTCTAAACAATATCCAATCCAAAAATAGTAGGAAAAAAATTAGATAAAGGATAGCTACTACATTATTCCTAGACGTAAAGGGGGCTTTTAACTACGTCTCTAAAAACTAGCTTCTATCTATCTATAAGGAACTAGGACTACCTATAGCGTTTATATAATGGGTGGCTACTTTCCTAAGTAATAGAAAGATATAGCTCTCCTTTAATGGGCAAATATAAGAAAAAGTAGAACTAGAAATAGGGATACCATAGGGATCGCCTATATCCCCTATTTTATTTCTACTATATCTACGCAATATCTATAGGCTAGAGATAGAAGGAGCCTATTCCCTTAGCTATATAGACGATTTTGTAATTATAGTTATATTAAACTCTGCTAAATCTAACTATAAAAAGCTAGAGAGGATTACGCAAGAGCTAATGTCTAAAGCTAAGGAAGCTGCTATTAGCTTTAATATTGGTAAAATAGAGCTTATATACTTCTATAATAAGCGTACTACTATAGAGGAAGGGCTAAAGCTAGGAGACGTAGAAATATCCCCTAAACCCCTAGTTAGGTAGTTAGGAGTATTCCTAGACTTTAAGCTTACTTTTAAATAATATATGGAAATAAAAATCTCTAAAGCAAAAGCAGCCTTTTATTTAATTAGAAGACTAGGTAATATATAAAGAGGTCTATCCCTATAAGCCCTTTAACAGCTTTATATAGCCTGCGTTACTACTATAGCAGACTACAGAGTATAATACTGGTGGAAAAGCAAATCTAGAGACTACCTACTAGCTAGGTACTAATCTCTACAAAATAAGGCCCTAAAACTAGTTTTAGGAGCGTTTAGAGGATCTCTAAGCCAAGCTATAGAGATTAAAGCTTCTACTCCTCCCCCTAGAATTAGATTAGAAAAGCTTTACAATAACTACGCATTAAAAATCCTAAAATTTAAAGAAAATCATGTAATTAAAAAGGCCTATATAGAAGAGGTTAATAAAGATAGGGACGAACTAGCAGCTAATTCTAGCTCTAATTCTAGACCTAAAAACTCTACTATAAAGCACCTCTTATAGCCAAAAATATAGCTACTATCTCTAACTACTAGAGTTTAGAAGCTAATCCAAAATTGGAATATAGAGAGAGTCTTTCTAAAATAGTAAAAACCATAGTCTCCTTCTATTCCCGCTTTCTTTTTTATCTCTAAGGGTAGTAAAGAAGAAGCTATATAAGAATATCTAAAACTAGTAGAAAATCTATAAGAATCCCTAAAGTAGGACTTAGTAGATATATACTATATAGATAGCTCTAAAGACAATAAATTAAATATAGCAGCCGTATATAAAATAGGAGAAAGAAATAGGATTAAATATGCAATAAACTGGAATCTAGGGCCCTATATAGAAATTATAGACGCAGAGCTTTATGTAGTCTATAGGGCCGTAGAATATATAATATAATAAAGACTAGAAGAGAAATAGGTTTATATCTTTATAGATAGCCAAGTAGCTATTAAGAGATTATAGCTTAATTCTCTTATAGGAGGGCAAGAACTAGTCTTTAAAATTACGCAAAGCTGTTCCTATCTAGCTAGTAAGAATATCTTTATTAACTTCTATTGGGTCCCTAGCCACCTAGAAATTTATAGAAATAAAATAGCAGATAAACTAGCTAAAAAGGGCCTCTCTAGAAGAAAAATATAATCTTTTTATTCTTCTCTAGCCTACCTAGGAAAACAAGCAAAAGAAAAGATACTAGAATAGTGGAAAAACAATTAGCAACAGAATAAAAGCAAAGGAAAACACTATACTAGAATCTGTAAAGGAAACTACCCTTTCCCTTTTAAAGCTACTAAGGATAAATATCCTAAAAGACTATAATCAGCTTTCTTTTAACTAAAACTAGGAAAAGACTTCTTTAAATCCTTCTTTAAAACAATAGGGAAGGATAAAGAAGGTAAATGCTTTAAGGACTATACCGCGGTATAAACCCCTATATACCTCTTACTAAAATACAGACTACATTAGGAAGATAGAAAGGAAATGCAAAGATAAATAAGCTCTTTTCTCTCCTTAGAGAAGCTTTTTTATATAAAGAAAGAAAAAAGGGCGCTTTTTCTATTCTTAAGTAGGACAAAAATAGCTACTAGAAAGTGGCTAAGAGCAAAAAGATCTTTAGAAGGAGGCAACTCCTATTAAAGTCCTAGTAGATAGACTATAAAAAGCAAAAGGATAAAAATAAACTATAAAAAGGACAGGGACAGGCGTTAGGATTATTTATAACTTTATTCTAATTTTTTCTACTATTTCCCTATTATTTTCTTACTACCTAATAGTTATTAGCAACCTAGTATCTTACTAGGAAGCTGTAAATCCCTAGTTTAGGGATTTATAAACTACTAGGACATAGCTACTAGTATATATTAAGCTGCCTAGAAAGGATTTATATATATAGAACTATAGCGCTATAGCCTAGAGGCTGCAACCGTAGTATTGTACGTAGTATAATACAACGGATATAAAAAAAAATAATAAAAAAAAAGTAACAACGACCCTAAAAAAAATTCCTAATGCTAAGCTAGTAGTAATTTTATATACCCGGTATAGAAAATCCTAATTAGTCCATATAATAGGTAGAGCTAGTAGAGCTTAATACTGTTACCTAAATTTATTAGGCTAGAAATATTCCAAAAGCTTACTTATATAGGTAAGTTACTAGTACCTTATAGGTTAGTTGTAGGTCATTTTTATACAGCTAGATTTATAGATAGTAAGGCTATATACCTATTAAATCCGCCGCTAACCCTACTTTAGCCTTACGCTATACTAGCGTAGCGGTCTATATACTTTGTAGGTAGGTTATAGGTTACTTATATACAGCTAGGTTTAGGACGGCAAGGCTATATACCTATTAAATCCGCCGCTAACCTATACTTTAGCCTTATGCGTTATCTATATAATATATACGTAGAATAGTATAAGTTATTAGTATAGGTTTCTACTAGTAGATTACTAGTCGATTATAGACCTTAGTTAAAAGGACCCCGGTTATAAACGGGCCTATATTTTAATATATAAATAATCTGCTTAGCTAGTATAGAGTAACAAACTAGGCCTAAAAAGAGTGCTTTTTAAATTAAGCTTTGTTGCCGGTATACGCTATAGCTTTACTTATAAGTTACTAATATCGCTAGGTTGCGTTAGAGTGTAGCTTATATAGGATATTAATGAATTAAAACTTTACCCTATATATACGCCGTAGTTCTTATAACAATTATTACTTATTCTTTAATCCTTTAGGACGTTCTCTGCTCCGCTTTAATATAGGTTATATTTTAATAGCGGCGCTTACTTTTCGCCTACGCTTTAGTTATAAGACTAGGGTGTTCCGCTTACGGTACTTATCTAGCAGTTATTAATAATTTTTAAGTTCTATCTCGTATTTCTATTTATTATATTTATTTAGCCATTTTAGCTATTTAATAAGGTACTATAGTTATCTAGTACGATTCTAGTGGGTAATAATTGCTTTTACTTCCTAGCTGCCTTTTTTAAGCTCTTTTACTGCTAGGGGTTAGAACTTAGGGCGTAACCTATAAGGCTTTAATAGGGAGATATAGAAGACTAGGTGGAGCTATACTATAGTAGGTAGAAGCTCTAGCTTATATACTTACTGCCCTACGCGCTCTATAATGTAAAATGGTCCTATAAACTTATAGTTAAGCTTTTTATAGGGACGTTTCGTGCGGATATTCTTAGAGGAGAGTAGGACTAATTTACTAACGGCGAAGTGCCTAGCCAGGTGGTAACGATTATAGTATTTTACCTAAAGCTTTTAGGCGTGCATTATTGACGCCGCCGCTGCCTTATATATAAAGCGTAGGCGTTATAAATACGTCTTTGCGAGTTAGATATTTATTAACTTAAATTCCTCCCTACCTTATTAGGCGTTTTAAACGTTGTCCAGGATTCTATTTAGGACGTTTAGTAGCTAACTATAGGTAAGCTTAATAGGGGAAAGCTTTATTATAGTATGGACCTTACAGTTGTAGGTAAAGGCTACTTCTTTAAGTAGGGAGGCCTAATTAGACTATTCCTAGTTTGTAAATATACGTAGGTATACCTTAAGCTCCTAGTTCTAATGCTTTGTCTAACTATCTATTTACGGGTAGAATATAGTGCTAAGTTTATATTAAACGCGGAGATAGTAGCATATGGTGCTTTAGTACTTGCTTATAAATACACTACCCCTATTAAAGACGATATTATCTAAAGGCCCTATTTACGTAAAGACTCTAAATAAGAGTTCTATAGCATTAATTATTTTATATACTGGATAGTAGCGTACTAGCTTTACAAAATGGTCTATAAGAACAAGGATAGAGTTATACTCTATACTATTAGAAGTTTTAAACTCTAAGAGATCCGTAATAAAGTTAAGTAAATAATGCCGCTAGGCTTAGGTAGGGACCTAAAGAGGCTATAGCTTACTATAGGGTTTATAGCGGCGCGATTTAGAGTGTTAATAGGTATTATAATTATCTAGGTATTTATAGAGGTCCTAGGTAAAGCCGTTTTAAGTATACTTCTACGTAATTACCTTAAAAGTATAGTTAAAATTATAGTGGCCACCTATAGGATTGTTATAATTCCGCTTAAGGATCTCCTATTATAATAGTATATAATTTAGTATCTAGACCTTATTATTTTGCCTTAAAAGTCCTTAATTATTAAGGGTGTAGTCCTTATTACTAGTAGGAATTTATTTTTAGGTTAACTAATCACATATAAAGCGTGTAAAGGCGTTCCTTTTTTATACTCTACAAATAAAATTAACTAGTAACTTAGGGGGGTATTTATAAACGCCGTTTCGGCTAAAGTAGCTACTACTACCTTTTGCCGTGGCATAAGACTCTGCGTAAAGTTAGTACTAGCGAAGTAACGTATAATATATAGGTAACTTACTAGGTTGTTACGGGGGACCATAGCCTAGGCTAAGGGGTTTTCCCTAGAGTTAAGCGCTATTAGGCCGGTTAAAGTAGTCTTAAAGAGAATAGTAGAATACTCTAGTCCGCCGGCGCTAAGTTTATAAGGGTTGCTTATATACTATACGCATACTATTTACTAGTATAGTGTAGTAGCACTAGGGCCGCCTATAAGGCCTATAACCTATAACTTTTGCTATAATATAGGCAGTATGGTATTAAGGAGTATCCTCTTACTGCTATTTTTAAAGCCTTTAGCATAATTTAGGCGCTAGGATAGTATATTAGTGGGATTTACTTTACCTAACTTATATTTAATCTTAAAATTAAACTTAGCTAGTTTTTTAGTATACCGGGCCTAGTAAGTAGATAAGCTTTTAGTGGTTATAAAGTACCTAAGATTATTATAATTGTAGAGCAAGCGCGTTATATATATGGTATATTTAAGGTAATAGCGCCACGTCTTAAAGCATTATACTATAGCGAGCAGTTCTTTATTATGCGTATTATATTATACTTTTAGGCTAGTAAGCTTCTAACTATAATAAGCAATTAGGTACTAGTAGAGTTAGTCTCCCTATCCTAAAGGCTGTAGAAGTATACCGCTATAAGTATAATTAGAAGCGTTAGTAATTACCATTAAGAGTAGATTTAGGTTAAAGTGATAAAGTAGTAGAGCCTATATAAATGTAGCGCGTAGCTTATAGTACGCCTACTAAGTGTTATTAGGCTAGGACTAAGGTTGATACCATTTAGTAGGCCCTTTTAACTTACGCTTTTACTTTTTCTCCCTATTTAATATTGGGTTATAATATGCCTATATAAGATATGCGTATAGGGGGTATACAGTATCCAAATAGGTCTAGATAAATTGCCTATAAAAGTTGGCGAAGCTAAGGAAGACCTAGATATCCCTATAGGACTTAGGCTTAGGCCATTCCTTAATAGCTTTTACGTAGTTAGGGTCTATTATAATACCCCTAAGGGTAATAATAAAGCCTATAAACTTAACGTTCTTAATATAAAAGATATATTTTAATAGTTTGGCGTATAGACCCTAAGCGCGGAGCTGTTATAGTACCTACTTAACATGCTTAACGTGCTTATCCTCATTATTTAAGTAGATAAGAATATTATCTAGGTAAACTATATAAATGGTATCTACTAGGGTTTCTAGAGCTTTATAAATATAGCTTTAAAATATTATAGAGGCGTTAATAAAACTAAAGGGCATTACTAGGTACTTAAAGTGACTATAGCGTGTCTTAAATGCAGTCTTTTATTTATCTTCCTTTTTAATATAAATTCTATAATACGCATTACGAAGATCTAGCTTTATAAATATTTTTATATAGCTAAGCCTATTAAAGAGTTCGCTAACTAGCGGTAGGGGGTACCGGTTCTTAATCGTAATCTTATTTACGCGTATATAGTCAACGTATAGCCGTATTATACCATCTACTTTCGGCATAAAGAGGATAGGCGCTTTAGTAGGCGACTTACTAGGCCTAATTTAGCCCTTTTTAAAAGCACTATCTAGGTACTCTTATAAGATCTATAACTTTTTCTATAAGAGGTTATAGAGGGGCATTTACAGTGGCGTCTTGCCTTCTTCTAAGTCGATTATATAGTTGTATTTAGAGTTCTACAGTAGTATACTTACTAGCTTATTAAAGAAGACATTAATTTCCTCTTTATATATATCTAGTAAGCTAGGGGCCACAAAGGTTAAAGCGACTATTATATAGTAGTGTGCTTCTAGGAGCTAGTAAAGAGAAGGGTATAGCCGATATACGTTTCGCAGGTAGGCTTATACTAAGAGTGTATATAGCTCTACTATAGTATACTTAATAGTTTAGGGGTTTTAATTACCTTCCCCTTACGTATAGGTAATCTGCGCTAGCACCGGAGGGTCTTTATAGGTACATACAGCCAGTAACGGTAGGTCCTTTACTATATTTATAACTGGTATCTCTACGTCTAAAGGGTCTATATAGGTACTCACTGCCAGTAATAATAGGTCCTCTATTATGTTTACGACCGGCGTAAAGAAGAAGTCTTCTGGCTATAGCGAATAGACTATTTTACTAGCCTTAATATCTACTAGAAGAGCGTTAAGGGTAACTATTTAGAGGCGTTTAGGGTCTAAAGTACCTTAGATAAACTGTCTAGAACGGAAGCTAATTAATAGATCTGCTTCCGCGAGCTAATCCTATTTAAGAACTATATTATAACTATTAAATAAGCCGCCATAAAAGGTCTGCGGGCCAATAGCGCAAGAGGTACCCTAGGAGTCGCTAGTAGTAACCGTTAGATTATAAGTATCCTAGATTGTTATCTAGTTGCTATTAAGGAAATATATAATAGGTTTACGTAAACGTAGCGTATAGCGTATAGGTAGGTTAAACCTATAGACGATATCTTAATTAATATAGTTAATTTAGTACCTATTATTATATAAAGTATATAAGCAGACTTCGCCCTAGGGCGTATCTATTATAATGTATACTATAATGCGTTTCTTCTCTCCCTCTATATTAGGCCCTAGTTGCAGTTAAAAGAGATATACTACTAGGGCTTTAGGTTTTCTAAAGGCTAAGCTAACTTATCTTTATTAGCCTGCTTCTAATATTCCTTATAATGGCCGCCTACGGTCCTTTAACTTACCTACATAGCACTAGCGTCTAGGGGGTCCCCTAAGCCATCTAGCTTTTAGGTAGTCTCCTTAGGAGTTTACTTAGAAAAGCGTCGCCCTTTTTAGGTTCTGTTCCCTAAGCCTAAGTCTGCGGAGCCTATGCTATAACTACGCTTTAAACGCGAGAATCTGCCGTTGCTCCCTACGCAGTCTTCCATAAGCTTTATAGTGTTAAGTAATTGCTTTATATAGCGGATTTCGGCAAAGAGGTCTTTAGTAGTTCTTACCCATTTAACAAAGTTTTAGTGGAAGAGCTCTGCTTATAGGTAGGCTGGGAGGCGTAAGAACTAAAAGTCTACCTATTGCTTAGGATTAATAAAAGGGGTATATAAGAAGCGGTCCTTTAAGCTACGTATATAGGCTAGGAAGACGTTAAACCTCTAGTTCTCTTTTATAATAGCTATATAGTACGCAATAGTATTATTAAAGCGCCTAACTATAAGGTTCCTAATCTAGTCTTAGACTATAGTTTTAAACTTATCCCATAGTAAAGGACCTTTGTCCTTAGTACCTAGCCGTTAATATATTAGTTAAGCGATTGTCTTTTTTTATAAGACCTTTAATAGCCTAGCGCGTGCGTCGTTTATAGTTATAGGCGCTATTAACCTTAAATCGGTTCTTAATTGCGGCAATCCACCAGTTAAAATGCTGTTAAGTTGTACCGCTAATATTAAGTGGTGACTTCTTAACTAGGGCGTTGAAATTTACTTAGCATATACGTTCGCTATATAACTTATACTCCTTACTAGAGAGTTAATAGGAGGGCTTTTATTAAATTAATAATGCTCCGTAAGTAAGCTATTTTCTTAGCCAGCTTATCTAGCTCCTTTAGGTTAGTAGTATTTGGTAGGACGCTAGTAACCTTACTAAGCTCTTTTTAAGCCTAGGTATATAAGTTAAACTAATCTCTAGCGTTTATAGATGTTTAATTATTTTAAGATTCTGGGGGTAGCTTAGATTCTACTAGTATACTTCTAGCGGTTTTATCTACACTAGATCCTAAGGCGTTCTACGGTTACATCGCTAGCGTATTACTATTAGGTATAGGCGTCGATTTTCTTTTTAGAGGTATTATGGAAAAATTAAACCGGCTATCTTCCTAAGGGGATTAGTAAGGATTTAAATATAAGGTAAGGATATAGATAGAAAGTCTAATAATAGGATAATAGGGTATATTATATAGATAGAGACGAATCCTTAAGGGAAAAGGAAGAGTCTGTGTGCGAGGTAGGAAGGGTTTTCCCTAGGTATATGCAGCGTATATACCTTACGGGCGAGTCACCCCTAGGTTGCTCTAGGGTCGCCCGTACTTTGCGGCTATATAACTATATACTTAGGTTTTACCTAACACTATTAATACTAGCTATATTAAGAATATATAATAAAACGAGTAATATTTTAATAAAAATTAATAAAAGAGATAATTTCTAATAAACTTATAAAGGCCCTGCCTAAGTAGAGGTTTAAAAGCTTTATTAATATAATTAGAATAGTAGATATTAAAGAACGGGTAGCTAAGGAGAAGTAATTAGAGGACCTAAAAAAGAATATTTAGGCGAAAATAAAGGATTTAAATAAGATTATAGTTTAATTAATAAATTAACGGGTATAAAAAGGTGGTTAGCTTTAACCTTAAAGAGCTTAAAGCTAAGGGGGTATATTAGATAATCTATATTCTCGATGGCGTAGGACGTGCATAAGTTATATATATAGGGCACGTATATTATAAATCTCTTTATAGAGCCCTAGGGGCCCTAGGTTAATTAAGCATTAAAACATAATATAAATTGTTAATTAATTATTAATTAATTAACCCATTTTATTAATTAACCCATTTTATTAATAAATAGCTTTATATGCACTTTCTAACAGACCTTCCCTCCTATATACTTTATAGTATTTAATATAAGGATAACGGCAAGCTCTTTAGATTAGAAGTCTAGCACTTTATATATAGGAGATATATAGGAACATGCTGCAGCCATAGAAGGACTAAAAACTATTAAGTCACTATTACTAAAAGCCGTTAAGTCATTAATAGGTATAGAAATTAAGTATAAAACTACTAGCAATATACGCGTAGGCATTACTATTATTAAGATAAGTTAATAGCACTTTCGGAGATTATTATCTAAGACCTATAATAGACGGAATAAATAACTAGAAGTAGGAATGCAAGTACGGGGTACGGTAGGACAAAGGATAAAAGAGAGGGTTATAATGCATTAGGACTAGCAGAAAGAAGTCTTTAATTTTTTATTTACTATATTTGCAACGGTCTATATAATTCTTCTTATATTTATATAAGCCTCCCTTAAATTTATAAGAGTAGTGGCGATAAGACCAATAAAGGGAATACCAGGGATGCTAGGCCCATTTATAATAATAGCGGAGAAAAAAGTAAGCAGCCTATTAACCTATAAAGTTTTCCTAATTTAGAAGATGCGGTACTAGACCTAACTCCTATAATATCTAGAACTAATAACCTTTAATAAAGAGAGAATAAGAACTAAGAGGTTAACTTACCTACCCTTAGAGAAACTGTAAGCCTATTGCCTTATAATAAACCACTAATGGAATAAGATAAGTTATATGTTATAGCCTAGCCTATATCAGCTCTAGGAACTTCTTACTTTATAGGATAAAATATATAATAATTTATTAAATAGTATAAGCGACTATATATCTAATACTGTATTATAGATAATAAGAAGCATTAAGGACTTTTAGAATATTATAACTACTAAATAGGGACCTAAATCTAAAGCCTACCTAAGTTTATTATTAGTAGATAGACGGAACTCATAAAAAAGCTTCGGATAGACTACTAAGGAAGTGACTACTTTTAACAAGTTAAAACGGTAAAATTCTTAAAAGCTTATATACTATAGTATAGGAATAACTCACCTAGTAGTATACGGAAGTACTATAGATAATTTACACTAATTTCCTAGCAGGTTATTAAGGCTAGTAATTTAGAAAACTATAAACGAGGATACTGGTTTATAAAAGGACTTCTATTTAAATATTAAAGATATACTATAACTAAGATAGGAGCTAACCCAGATAAACGAGAGTCTTTTAACTTTTACCTACTAAGGAGGACTGTAAAAGATAGGCTTAATTCGCATAAGGGCGTAGACTACTTATTAATAATAAACCCTAAGAAATAAGGTCTTTGTTAGCTGGTTAAACAATTCTATAATTAGCAACTAGTTATATTAAACTAAAGAGATACTACTCTTTAGCCGCCTATAGTCTCTTAGCTAAATAAGTTAGTAAGTGCCCGTTATATAACCTAAGAGACGGACCCTAAGCTAGAGAAGCTTATTAATTAACTCTAGAGGCTTAATTTAGGAACGGTTAAATTAGTAGAAATTGCGCCTTTAATGCCGTTCCTTAATAGAATTCGCTAAGATCCAATACAGTATACGCAGCTCCTAAATAATGCGCTAGTGCGTTAAGAATAGGCAGATCCGTAACTGGTAATAAATAATAACGGACTACTACTATTTTATAAGGGGGCGCTATAAAAGCGATATAAGCTAGGCCTAGGAAGGTATAGAGGACTAGGAAATCTTAGTGCATATTAAGTATAAGCCAAGACGTGCTATAAATATAAAGGCCTTTATTATTTTATTAACCAATACCTAAAGCTCTAAGAACTAGTTAGCTATAGGTTCCTATATATAAACAAGAATAACTAAATCTATACTAGAATACGTAAGCGTCTAGGAAATCCACTCCTATATTTACCAAGCAACAATTAAATTTAGTTCCTTAAAGACTAGCTAAGGCAGAATGCGAATATTAATCCTAACGCGACGGTGATAGGCATTTAACTAAATACGTCCTTAGTAGAGCTTATAGAAAGTAACGGTGCCAAAAGTAAAGAAGAACTTAGTAAGTTTTAAGAAGATATATACTAAGTAGAGTCAGTATATATTAATTTAGTAGGAGCAGTAATCTAGCTACAGCCTATAACACGGCTATATAATCTTAGAAAACCGCGAGGGGATATAAGGGTAACGAAACCGCCTCTAAGATTAACCGGTTTATAACTGGCAATAGTTTAAAATATATAACTAGGAGGATATATCTAAATTGCACTATAACTATAACGGTAGGTTCCTTAATTGCTAGGAAATAATAAGAAGACTAATAAAATGGACTATACTAAATAGCTAAGAAGAGAAGTAGAGTAAAGAATATATATAATAATAACCACTAAAACACCGCGACTAAAGCCAGTTAGGATAATAGATATATTAAAAGGGAACGTTTTAAGCCTAACTATAATAGCAGACAAGATCTTATTAAAAACCATTAAAATTACTATTAGTGACTGCCTTATATATATACCTAAAGTTATAAAGTTATTCTTTAAGCCTCTCCTGCCGCCTCTTATAGAGCCTTATCGATAGAAGTAAGAAGACGTTAAAGCATCTATATTATTGGCGCACCTAACATTTTATACTAATTAAGCTGGCCTAGTAGCTACTAAGGTAAACTAGATTAAATAGGAAGCAAAATTTACCTAGTTTTAATAACGATGTCTAAAGGTAGAAGAATAGGTAGGAGATAAAAGGGCTAGGTGCTTAATTAACTTTAGAGCGGAGTTTAACCTTATTAAGGAAAGTGTAGCTCTATAATACGGCTTACCAATATTAAGTCTACCTTTATAGTTATAGGGCGTATATCTAACGTCTGCTAATAGAACACAGTTTAAGTTTATTGGATTAGTATATACGGCCCCTATAATAAATAGTAACGTCTTAATATCTATAACTTTTATTACTGTAGGAGAAATGTTATACAAGGTAATATATAGTAAGCTATAGTTAGTAAGGGCTAAACTAGTAATAAAACGAACCGTAATAGGCCAGGTATCTTATATTATTTAATTAAAAGATAGCGGAGTTAAAATAAGGTTCTTAACGTCCTATAAGGATACGATGTTCCTTAAACTAGATAAAGGAATTAGTATAGGCAGTAATTTAGGAAACGTATAACTAGTATAACTACTAGGATTATATCTGGGGTTATTTATAACCCAGCTTATTAAAATAAGGAAGATATTAAGGACGGAAAGGAGGGAAATAAGGTGCGATTTTAGTAAGGATGATTACTATTTTAGATATCTGCCAGATATAGCTATTAATAAAAAGAAGAATATAATACTAGATAGAGAGAGCTTAATAATAAAATATTAAAGGAAGTCCTAAAAAAGCACTTAGGAGGAAAGTAGAAGCTAGTATTTAAAGCGAAAACTAGATCCATTATATATTAAAGATTAAAGATTAAAGATAATAAATCTATTTATAATATAAATAGAACATTATAAGAGTAAGGCCTAATAGAACGCTATAAGTATAGCAACTATATATAAACGAAAAGCAGATAAAGTCCACCTAGTTAACTTATTAGCATTAGATAAAACAGTTATAGGAGGTATAATAGAGTAGTAAGAAGTAGCCCTACGTTAGCAAAAGGCGTCCATTTAAGGATTACCTCTTAGTCTATATAATTATTTCCTTCAGCCGCGATATATTAAGCTAGCCTACGGCGTATAACTAAAACTAAAATAATTAGAGCATATAATTATAGGAGATATTTACCTAAGAGAATAAGGAATCTTTAAGGCTATATTATTTAACTAAGAAGAGGCTCTAGTATAGGAGTTCTCTAAGATAGGTCGTATTAGTAGGGACGTAACTCCACTATTAAAGATTAAGACTATGCTATATAAAGTATAGCAAGTACCAAACTTTCCTATACTAAGAGCCCTATAAGGAGAGGTAATAAATATATTATAAAAATAACTAGCTTAAGGGACTCTAGAATATTACAAAAGCCTATATAGGAATCTATAATTTCTTATAAGTAAAAAGGAATATAAGAAATACCGACTAATTTACGTGGTAATAAATATTAATTAAGAAACTATTAGGAATATAAATCTGCCGCTATATACTTATAAGTTCTCTAAGGAGTTTAAGGAGTATATACTAGCGTCTATATATTGCTTGGCAGTATCTACCTCAGCAACGCACAATGCTGAGACCTCCTGCAATATTCGCGAATATCAAACGCAGTCACTACGTGGCTAATTCGCTTTTAATATCGCTAAACTCATTAATATTTATCATACATTCATCATCCATTCGTTTAAGAATTATTTTATAACGCTATTACCGCTTATAACCAACTGGGAGATTTGTACGCGTGCACAATCCTAACAAGCAAACCCACCTAGACGACCTACCTCAACTACACCATCGTCTACAACCGCTACACCCTCCTCCACTAGTTCTACAATGCCGTCCGAGGCTAATATACGCGCCGCTGCCGTAGAAGAGCGCGAAATTGCTAAAGAGTAAAGGGAACAAGCCTAAGATAAAAGGGAGATTCAGAAGTACAAGGAAGAGCGCAAAGCCCGCCTAGCGGAGGAGGCTCGCCAGTATGAATACCACCTGGCTTAAATGGCTTAATTATAGTCAGGCTTGGCCGCTTCGGCCTTACAGGCCACCACAACAGCTGCTACAGCTGATGTCCTTGGTGAGCCTCTCCCTCCTGGCATAAAGTCGCTCAAACTCCGCCTTTCTAGCGTTACAAAAAGGGATTACCTGGACATTTTTAAGGGTACCTTCGATCTAGTAAACCTCGCCTATCTTTAAGTCCATACTGCTTGAATTGAGATCGCCGACAAGACATGGATTGAGAATGGTACTCTGGTTATAAGGAAGGTAAAGGCAGATAGGAAGCTATTTGCAGATAAAGGCGTCTGGTTTAAAGGTTTTACTAACTACGTGGTTATTACTGGCACCCTCTATATATACCCGCTGGACCTTATTACTAGTATGCTTCTCTAGATAAACACGATTCGTACCTTATTAACCTAGTATATCTAGGTAGGTTGTATACTTAACTTAGCACTTAACTATTATACCTTTATGATAACTAATAGCTAACTAGAGCCCGCTAATTGGCAAATGCCAGCCTAGTATACAGCGCCATACCTTATAATATCTAGTGCTATCGGCTTTGCCGCCTTAAAGAGACCTAGGTTGGATACCTCCTATACCTCTAATACCTGCCGCAGGTTTAATAGCAGAGGCTATAATAATACAGCTTGCAAATACCCGCATAAGTGCTTAAAGTGTGGTAAAGATTACACTGCATCATCCAAAGCTTATGCCTAGGAACAGTAAGGCGAACCTTACGAAGTAGGGTCTAGCCTAATAACAACACCAACTTTAATTACACGCCTAGGACCTAGGCCTAATACGTCACCATTATTCTCTACCTTTGTAAAGGCGAAGGCTCTCCACTACTCTCCATCGCCCCTAAGGATCTTAGCGTGGCACTTCCTTCTATCTAACTACCTGGGCAATCTACCAGCCACCTTAGTAGGCATCCTAACCTATGGCTGCGAGATAGGAGCCGAGTCTATCCCTATCCTAAGATCTTATAGGAACCACAACTCCTCTCAGGATAACGCCGACCTTATCTCTAAGAAGATAATATTAGACCTTAAAAAAGGACATATTAGAATCGCAATAGGGCCTATTATAGTCTTACCTCTTGGCCTAGTGCTAAAATCGGATGGAGGATACCGCCGAATTCACGATTTCTCCTTTCTACCAGCATCTTTAGTTAATGACGCAATCCTAGAAGAATATGGAGCACTAGTATATACTACAGTTACCGCTATTTAAGCCTACGTTATTTCTGCAGGTTATGGATGTCTGCTGCTCAAAAGAGATATTAAAGACGCGTTCCGTATAGTCCCCCTATCTTATAGGGCAAGAACATTAATGGGCTTCTCCTGGGAAGGTGTCACCTACCAGGAATACTGCCTATCCTTCGGTCTTCGAACTGCGCCGCTTATATTTAACCTCTTCGCGAAAGGCCTGCACTGGATACTCTATTCACAACTGCCTTACGAGGTGGAACACTACCTAGATAACTTTATCTTTATCCTTACTAACCCAAACGACTTAGCGGCTGTTACCTAGACTTACATCTCTATCACTAACTCCCTAGGTATCCCTCAAAATGGCTCCAAAGACATAGTAGGAACTGTTATTAAAGTTTTAGGATACACTATTAACACCATATAAATGTAAACGCGATTGTTACCACAGAAATAATTATATGCTATTAAGAAAGTCACTACCGCACTCTAATACGGCTTATTATCGTTCCTTTAAGCCTAGCAGCTTGCGGGCTACCTTGCATAGTACGCCCACGTAATTAGACTCGGTTGATCTTACTCTAGATCCCTCTAAATCTTTATTACTGCTTAGCCAGAGACTCTGGTAAATAAGCATAAACCTAGGCAATTCAGCACTAAGTTGCGAAGTGACTTATGTGTCTGGCTTAACCTACTTACTACGAGTAATAGGGTATTGTTCTTTAACAACATTAAGCGTACCCGCATTTATCTCTTTACTAACGCCTCTACCCAGTTTGGGTTTAGCGGCTTTTACTTTTTTAAGGAACTTAAACACGAGGATGACTAGCAGTGGTATACAGCCAACCTCCCTTAATCTTAGGCGTTTAGCATATTGCCTAAGCCCAGTCAATAAGTAGACTATATTAATCCGAAAGAGATGCATGCTATTACTTACGCATTTAATCTATGGTCTACTAACTGGCAGCATAGCGCGCTATCTATTTACACCGATAGTATGGTGGTTTACTAGGGTATTAAGAAAACCGTCGTCCGTAGCATAGCAAACGAATCACTCCGTAAGATTATACTGGCTGCTATAGCTCACGATATCACAATATCCGCGAAGTGGATCCCAGGTGATTCGAATGGCTTAGCTAATGCACTATCTCGATTTTAGGCCGCGGCTATCTATTAGTTCTGCCCATACTGGGCCCTTAATTTATTACTACCAAAGCTAATAAGTTTTTAATAGGTGCCGTAAACCCAACGGACTACTCACAACCGCCTATAAACTTTAAAGATAATGTTAACGCGCCATCCGACCTCTACGCGCTTCTTCTCTGGAACGGCCTTGCGCCAGCAACCCGTAGAAACTATTCCTTAGCAGTTAACAGCTGGGAGTCATACTGCGCACTTAAAGGAGTCTCCTCCTACCCGGCTAAGCCGCGTGAACTAGGCAAATGGATTGCCCGCCGCGCGTTCGGTACCTCCTAGCTATAGATAGGCAGGCTTAAGGCCGAAACCTTATAAGCCTACGTCTCCGTAATTCGCTCGCGCCACGTGGATTACGGTATCTTAATTGCAGTATTTAAGGATCCTATAGTACACCGATTACTTACTAGAGCAGCCGCTATCTCTCCCTTAGCAAAAAAGGATAAGCAACCCATTACTAGGGATATTCTAGCCTAGGTAGTGACACACAGCCCATCGCTACCGGATGTTAACACTGATGCCGCATTCACCCTCGCATTTGCTGGATTTCTACGGATAGGCGAGATTACGTATACTACGGCGGAGCTTAAGAACCGAACGACCTTTCTAGCGAAAAAGGCTACTCGACACGATATCACCTTTACGCCTAGTGGGATAACATTCCGCCTTAAATGGAGTAAAGCCAACAAGCAACACCAGGGCGTTGACGTCGCCATCGCGGCGGTAGGCGGCCCATTATGCCCAGTCGCTGCTATAATGAAGCTGTTTAATAGGGACCCTTAACCCCTTAACTCTCCCTTATTTAGTCTTAATGGTAAACCCTTTGCCTCTCTAGGGGTTCGTAAGATCCTTTCCTCCCGTCTAGTAGCTGCTAGGATTAACCTAAGTAGTTACTTAAACCACTCCTTCCGCTAGGGCGCTGCCCAGTTTACTAAAGATTTAGGGTGTTTACATCAGTAAATTCAGCAGCTAGGTCGGTGGTTATCAGAAGCCTTTCGCCTATATATTAGAACTAAGACCACTAACCTCCGTCGCCTTAACTCTTACTTTTAGCGTAGTGTACCGCTCTTAGCGTAAGGATTACTACGTAGTAGGTTAAGATGTCAAGAGGGCCGCCAAGGCGCTAGTAGTAAGCGAGCCAATAGCGATTTTCCATGCCGGGCATAGAAAATCCTAATTGGTTGGCTTATAACTTAGGGTCGGCAGAATATGGCAGAATACGACAATATGGCAGAACTTGGCAGAATGCGACAATATGGCAGAATTTGGCAAAATGCGACAAGGTGGCAGAATTTGGCAAAATGCGACAAGGTGGCAGAATTTGGCAGAATATGGCAGAATGCGGTAATGTCTTATTGGGCGCAGGAGCTTTGCTTAGGGACATCTGGCCGCTTTAGGGCAAATCCTTAGCAGATTTAAGTGCTAGGAACTAGTAAAACTGCTAAGAACTAGCCCTAGAGCGACCTTATAGCCCTACGCCTCCCAATTATACAAAAATTAAATATCCCCTCACGTGACTGCGATAGATAGATACTAGCGTCTATATATTGCTTGGCAGCATCTACCTTAGTAATACACAATGCTGAGACCTCTTGCAATATTCGCGAATATCGAACGTAGTCACTACGTGGCTAATTCGCTTTCCCTACCCGCTATCCCTTGCACTTAGTATGCATTATATATAGATAGCGCTTTAAGGCAATTCTTTAGTAGGTGCTAGGAACTAGTAAAACCACTAAGAGCTAGCCTTAATGCGACTACTATAGTTAGATAGTCTTGTAGCTATAGGCTTGCGGTTGGGGACATCTGGCCGCTTTAGGGCAAATCCTTAGCAGATTTGAGTGCTAGGAACTAGCAAAACTGCTAAGAACTAGCCCTAGAGCGACCTTATAGCCCTACGCCTCCCAATTATACAAAAATTAAATATCCCCTTACGTGACTGCGATAGATAGAACTTAATAGAATTTATATTTCAGCTCTATTATATAAGCTATTAATTATAAGTCCTATATATAATAATTCTGCAAAATCTATATACTAAAACTTAGCGAGGGTATTAAAAACAATTAACTTACTACCCATTATTGGTTTCTAGTTAAAAAGCTCTTCTCTACCTTTTAACCATTCTATATAGCTAAGGCTATAAGTATATACTCTACTACTAGTTTACTACTATAGATTGGCTTCTTAACTATATCTATAACGTCTAAATTAACTTTTAGGGCTTTTTATTAAATATAGCAACTATAAAAATGTACCTATCTTAAGGCAGCGGCCTATACGTTATAGGAGAGGCATAAGGAGTACTACAAGCTTGTAGTTAATAGCGCTGTATACTATACTACGCAGGTGGTTTTTATTAGATAAGAAGTAGTAATAGTTTTACTAGAGATTTAATTATGATAAGAATAAGATAAAATGGCTTAGTAGTAATCTTAAGGATTTAGAGAATTACTGAATTTAGGGCCTAGCAGAGAACCTTTAGCTAGAGGATTATAAGGGCAAGTATAGTACTCCCGTAGTTATTAAGCTTTTGCTACTAATAGGCTTTATATACAGTAAGACATTAGTAGTCTAGAAAGCTGTAAGTAGATTAAATTAACACCTTTTAGTAGAACTAACGCCTACTATACCTATATTAAAATCGACCCAAAGAAAGTTAATAATTCTTTAGCTTACTAGAATAGCCTCTACCTCTTATAGCCCGATTTTACTTAATTCGCCTATAATATATTAGCTATACCGTTAATAAGCGCTAAATATAAACGCGTATTTAGTTCCTCTAAGTGCCTTATTACTAACCCCTAAAACCGCCTTAGAGCCAATATTACTAAAGTAAATAAGTGCTTTAAGTCCTAGTTTAGGTATCCTTAAGTAAAGGTCTCTGTCACAGCGACTCAGTCAATCGAGGCACGAGCGCCGTAGAACGTATGCAAGCCTGTACAATTGGTAGTCTATTGACCCGGATATCAAGATGAGGAGCAGAAGGTGGAAAAGGACACGTCTATATACATATGCCAAGGCTCAAGCGAGCCCCCTAACTAGATCCGTTACGGAGCCGTAACAGTCTCTATAAAAGGCGTAGATCCTAATATTAATAAGTAATATAAGGAAGAAGCTACTGCTAAGGTTGCCACTAAAGAGAAGGCTAAAGTAGAAGATAACGCGGTAGTAAATATATAAGAAGTAGGGAAGTAGGAGGATAAAGAAGATAAAAATAGTTATAAGGATAGTAATAAAGAATATAAGGAAGATAAGGAAGCTAATAGCGACACTATTAAATATACGCTTATTAACGACTAAGCTACTTTTTAATACTATATTAAGACTAGTAATAGTAAGTCCGCGCCCCCTACTAATTCGTTAACTATTAAACTAGCTATTAATATCACTTAAGCTATATAGGTCCCTAAACCGTTTTATAACTTCTCCTTTAAACTCTTCTACTACTTTATATACTACATTATACTTAAATATATACTATTTCGTGGTTTATTTAGTTAAACCGGTTTTAGAACCGGTTTAGAGCTTTAATTTAATTTAATAATTGGTTTTAAGGCAAATTCCAGAACCGATCTAAACCAGTTATATTACTATTAAGAAGCTAACTACTTAAAATAGAATCCTTATATTAAGTTGACTAGGAAGGATTTATATATATATATATAATTATAATGCTATAGCCTAGAGGCTGTATGCGAAGTATCGTACATAGTATAATACTATGGATAAAAATAAAAATAAAAAAAAAGCCCCGATATCAGCGGTATATAGAGCCTTTAGGATCGTTCGGTTGCAAACTGACTTCAGATTAGAAACTCTTTGATCTGTGCACCTTTTAGTGTCAACTAGTTAGTAATTAGTGGCGTCTACTCCTGAGGCTCGGTTGAATCTGAAATTGAGTCGATCGTTCGGTGGGGGTGCAGCTGAGCGTGGTCCGGAAAAAGTTGAACGTGGTCGCCGATGGGGGTCGGCGAAAGCTGAGCGTGGCCACCGATGGAGCCACCGGAAAAAGGTCGGCGGTACTCAACTTTTACCCATACAGAACGCGCATCGGTAGCCACAATTTACCTTAGCAACCATACGCACTAAATATGCAGTGCATATACTAAGCATATGCACGTACTAGTATAAAGCATATATTGCAATAGTTAAACGGCTTATTAGGAGTATATACCCTATATGCTAAGCATATGCTAAGCATATACTATAGTATAATCTACCTATAGAATAGTAAGTATATACACTAGTATAGCCTACCTACAGAATAGTAAGTATATCCACTGCATATGCTAAGCATATACTATAGTATAGCCTACCTATAGAATAGTAAGCATATACTATAGTGTATCTTATTATAGAATAGTAAGTATATATAATAATATAACCTACCTTATAAAATAGTAAGTAATTATAAGAGTATATATATTAGGTCCCGCCGCAGTTGCAATATATTTATAATAACTGCTATTTTTTTTAGCTATATAACGACGTAAGGCATTATATATATACTTACTATTCTATAAAGTAGGCTATACTATAGTATATGCTTAGCATATGCAGCATATATACTTACTATTCTGTAGGTAGGCTATACTAGTATATATACTTAGTATATGCAGTGTATATACTTAGCATATGCTAAGCATATATTCTTAATATTATATAATATTATTTATTTACTAATTCTAAAATAATTAATTTTTTGTATATGCGCTGCATATGCATAAAGCTCAGCGTGGTCCGAAAGCTGGTTTGCAAGTTCGGACCACGTTGAACTTTTGGACCACGCCGAATTTTTTGCGGACCACGCCGAGCTGTGAGCCCCAGCTAATTGAAGAGCTTATTGAACACGTCTGGCCTCATCTGGGAGACGTTTAGGAGTCGTGCCTCATGGCCATAGAGCAATTGCGTCGTCCACGTCGTGCCTCGCCACATGTCAGTATGCTGAGTACGCACGCCCGCGGAAGGAGTATTATCGCGATCACGAAAGTCAAAATAAGGGCGCCATAAAATACGTGCAGTTGCGACCGCAACGTCGCGATCGGGTAAGCAGAGACGCCATATCACGAGGAGTCGTCGACCGGGCGCGTGTACAAAGCTTCAGATTCAATATGGAGTTCAAATCAGGAGCTCGAAGCTCCTGATTTGAACTGACGCCAAGACCTCAGTTCGGATTCTATATACGGTATAGCTTGCGACTTTGACGCGCTTGCCGATCTGGAGGGGCTTCAGATCAGAAAGTCGTCAGATTGACCGAACGATCGCGTCAGAATCAGATTTGAGCTTCAGATCGGTTCTGTTCTGAAGCTGCAACCGAACGACCCCTTAGAGCGGCTACAGGTGAAAGGACTACCAATTGAGCAGTGACATTGCTTCCTGGGTCTAGGCTTATACAGAACTCGAAATGCTCGCAGTGGTGATCGTAGATTCCGGTAATGACATACTGCGACTGGAAGTACCATGCAGTTCTGCGCGAGTTGTTCCGTCCAGCAGCAGGTCTGGTAGCTGTGGCGGTGAATCATCGAGTCCCGGCATATTTGGGATGCTGGCCTTTACCACGGTCACTGTCCCCTTATGATCAAGTATAATGATTTTAAGTTGATTAGTTTTAGTGATAAGCCGGATAGATACCCCAGACGGACCGTCAGAACGAATGCTTGGCCGCAATGGCATCTCAATTGGATCTTCGACGCTTATCAGCCCTCCAGGACATCCCTGTAACTGGACCAACTTCAACTTGTTTGCTTCAATTGCGACAACTATGGGTAAGCCCGAGTATGCAATGCCGGTTACAACATCTCCACTGAGCGTTTCGATCTCATGCCAGTGAGCCTCGGCTTCCCTTTGTTTCGCAAGCGAAGACGCGATGGGCGAAATGAAAGTCTGGTTCGGAACACCCTGGAGAGCTTCGCGAGGTGGAAACATTGTACACATTACGCACGGCAGTCCTGATCAGGGTGGTTTTGGATAATGCGAATAAGCGAGCATAAAATATCCTTTATCCAATAGAAAATGCATAAAATATCGCAATCGATAAGGATAAAGGTGCCCTGTGCGGGGCTTTTCTACCCCAACCAAGCTGAATAGGACAGAACCGTCGTACGCAGAGCCGTCGTGCAGAGCTTTTGTATACAGAGTTTCGTGCAGAGCCTCCGTACGCGGAGCTTCGTGCAGAGCTTCGTGAAAAGCTTCGTGCAGAGCTTCATGCGGAGCCTCCATATGCAGAGCTTCCATACGTAGAGCTGAATGTAGAGCTATATATAGAGCCACCTACTAAATTTAAAAAAAAAAGGATAATATAACTTTATTTACTAGGTTTAAATTAGTTATTTTTATATAATAATAATAAAGAAGGCGACTAAAAATTTATTTAGGGTATGCTAAGACTTATCGCGATAAGATTTATCCAAAACCACCCTGGTCCTGATGGCGATATAAATGTCGTCGCAGAAGTGATGCGCCGTCCGCGAATGGACTGCGTAGAATTAGCTTTTAGTCCCAACGCTGTGCGGGTGTTTGGCAAACTTACCGACTGACACGGAACGGGAATCGCGGCTGTTGGGTGGAAAGGGTTTTGATCATTGGGTCCTCTTTGTCGCAGGTCCCAGAACAACAGCATTCCCTCACAAGCCCCAGCGAGGATAGAGGCATAGGGATCCTCGGATAGATTGGGAGAAGCAGCTAACCCCCTCACAGATTCGATGCCCGACCACAAGATGGGTCTATTGCTTTGAAGATTCCATGTCGCATGTCTTCGAAGTAAAAAGAGCTTCACACCTTGCTCACCTCCTACGGCCACCCAGGCCCAGGAACTTGAGAAGTGCCGTGATGATGCTTGTTGATTCTCCAAAAGAGTGAGGCAAGTGGGTGTCCAGTAACTGCCTCTGCTGATGTCGACGTCGACCAAAGGGCTGCTGCTCGGACTCAAGTCTCTGCGGAATGCGTACACGAGCAGCTTCGTTAAGGTAGCAACGGCCAGGAAGTTGACTGAGATGTCGCAGGCGCGTACCATATCACTTCTGCCCAATTTCAACTTAAATGATATGGGAACAGGCCTTGTACCCTCCAATCTATACAACTTAATTTTCTTCAAAGTTGCTACCGCTGCGATGCTACCGTCGGGAGATAGTGCAGTTAGCCGAGAGTCGCGTCCTACGTTCTTCAGCTGGCATTCAACAGGGGAGTCTGGGAGCGATATGTTATATCGAGGGAATCTTTCAAGAAAATCTGCTTTCCACTCTCTGAAGCCATTCGTGGTATGGATAATATCGCCCATTACCAAACCGTTCACGGGATCATTTTTAGGTAACACAAAGATGGTTTGGACGAGACCGAGCCACTAACGTAGTCGGCGGGCTAGTGGCCCACGCGGGCTAGTGGCCCACCTCAAAACTCACCAAATTTATACCTTAATATCTTAACAACCACTTAATAATAAATTCTAATAATTTGGATTTGGACTTTTA
>Ga0307515_10003711_pt1 | contig 32038 bp, 30 predicted proteins | sample 17_EM_MG_FD_194513 | JGI IMG/M metagenome (GOLD analysis project Ga0307515, IMG submission 194513) | Populus trichocarpa ectomycorrhiza microbial communities from riparian zone in the Pacific Northwest, United States - 17_EM | ecosystem: Host-associated > Plants > Roots > Unclassified | place... | reverse complement strand
TGTCCCGCTTCACGAATACAGTAACGAGATCCACCCTACCGTCACCGACCGTAGGGGTCGAATGCAAGATCCTCACCAAAACCAGCGCGCGCGCGCGGAGAAGCGACCGGCCGGAGGCGACTGAATTCTGCCTCCTTGTCTGTGGATGGAGACAAGCAAAAAGTCGGACTTCTTGTCCGCTCAACTGACCCTGCCCTTGTGGTCGGGAATCAAAGACTTCTCGACACTTGTTTCGGATTTACCAAGTGTTCATTCAGCTCTCGGACTATATTGCGTTGCCGGGCCCCAAACCTTCGACCGGTACCTGAGCTTGATTTCTTGAGGTATCAACGTTGGGGCCGTGTCTCCAGGTTTCAGTATGACAGGCATGGAAGCACGGTGAGCGCGGAGCCTCAGGCCTGGGTTAAACGTTAAACGTTAACAGGCCGCTTTTCTCATCGTTTCTCCTTAGTGCGCGTTTACCATCCACGTGTCTACAACATTTCCAACAGAAAAGTATCCCAAATCCAAGCACCTAAGATCACTTCCACGATCGCCGACTGCTTCCTCGGTACCTAGAGTGCACCAGCCACGACCAAAGGAAGCAACTCGGCTGGTATAGCTAAGTCGGAATTTTGCACCATGAGCTTGTGGTGATAGATTCTGTTAGAGAGAACCCCTGTTTTACGTTAATTCCATCACTGAGGATGGAAGCGTGAAGCTACCCCAGTTCAATGCCGGCTGAACTTGGTACATTCATCGAAGGTAGCTCACAAGAGCTATAGAACTTATTGAATGGATCGAAGCGTTCTGTTGGTCTAGAAGGGTCTTAGGTCTCCGCTCGCGTGGCATCCTTCTGGTCGTTCGTTTGCCCCCCGGCCCAATCCGTGGCTTTATCTTTATCCTCCCGCCACAACACGACCAGCCCCTTCACCGCTGAGCCGCCATGTCGCTTCTCATTTATTCCGAAGTATCTACTGCTGCCAGCGCCGCAATCACGGCGCTCGGTCAGATTGGCGTCGCTGGGTGTTTCGTCGGTGGAGTCGCTTGTAGGCTCTACGGGAACGATCGAACTCCAGAGGTCTGTCCGTTATATCGAGGGTGGCTACCCGCTTCTGGTGACTCTCGCTTACTGAGGCCGTGTTAAGGATGTCGATATCTTGTGTCTTGGGTCGCGGTGGGATCAGGAAGAACTGAAGCGGCGGGTTGTTGCGGCCGACCCTTCGTTCTACCTCGTTCCCTCCAAAAAACCTGGCATGAGCTATAAAGTCCTGTGGTACCGAAACTACCTCTCCAGGAGGTGCAAAGTCGACCTCCTGCTTCCTGGGATTATGAACATCCCCCAGATCGAGATCACAGACATCGATTACCCAGAACCCGGAAAACCATGCGCCCCGTTCACGCTGGTGTTTTTGTTGAAGCTTCAAGCATGGCAGCAGCATCGCGATTCTGGAGAGGTGAGGTTTAGGATCAAATCAAACACGGATGCATGGGATCTTAGGAGGATGCTGCCGATCGCCCTTGCGAAGGGTTTCAGCATCAAGCGTAGGGAGGCGTATCTATCTCCTTTGTTTGTGGCGGAGGCGGCGTCGCGTGTAAACAGGTTTGTGCGGGAATCGCCGGATACATTGCGTTCTTGGAAGGCTTTGGGCTTTAGTGTGCGAGAGGAGGGGATATCGCGTGAGTTACAGTGGGATTGGTTCTGATAGATAGTCCTCCAGAGAATACACCCCGGTTCGTTGTTCACCTTTTTGTGGCGGTGGCGCTGGGACCAGGGATCTCGACATGACACGTGATAGCAGAGCTAGATCCCCTGGGCACGAATTCTTCACGCTATGGTGACGTCCGAAAAATTCGACGAGAACTAATCGCAGGTTGTAGTGGCGAGCCTACGGACCGAGATGTATGAGGTGAGAAAACCAGGTTGATGACCTGAGGAACCTGCGAAGCGGCCGGTGCCGGGGTGCCAGGATGTCGAACCCCATTGCCATCAAAAGGTAAATAACTGATTGTATTCTCCGAAGAACGATACGGTAGCAACCGTGGGAATATTCTTCTTCGGTCATCCGCTCCGTCTGGCGATCATATCCGCTCCTTGTTTGCAATTTCTACTTCCGACTTCTCGTTCCCGCCGACCTCATTGCTCTGGTCCCAATCTCATGCTTGTACAAGACGTCTTGCTCTCGAATTATATAAATATCCACATGTCTGCCATTCCTCTCTGATCCCCAGCTTCGCTGGAGTCTGCTAGTCTCTCGACTTCTTCTCTCTCTCGCTGTCTTTCCTTTCTCTGTTCAGTTCTTCTTCGCCACTGTTGACGCCGCTGTTCTTCGTCACTCCACAGCTGGCACGGGGCAAAATCGAGCTTAGGAATTGATGGTGTTTACCTCGGACCCGCCGCTGATAGCTTCAGTGCAAACTTTACTAGTGCTACCATCGGTTTGGTCGAATCCGGAAACCTCAACGGTGCCATTGACATCCTCACCCATCTCATTCTCGCCGGTTTCACCGACTTCAACGACCTCACCCACACTCTCAACAACCTACGTTTCACCGATGTCGCCGGATAGCCTCCCTTCTCTGTTGGTCCCGGGTTTTCTGCTCCAAAGGATTCGACTTTACTTCCGCTTGCCTTGAGCTCTCCGGTCCTTACTCCGAGATCCTTTTCCGACCCTCCCCTCGGTATTGATATTACCACGTTATCTATCGACCCCCCGCCAACGAGACCTTCCTGGGACTGAACGACACCAATCCTCTCCTTCGTCAATGTTAGCCACCCGAGCGGCTTTCCTACCGGTTTCCAAGTGGCTTCCTCTACCCCACCTTCAACCCCACCGTATTTACACCAGTGGATCCATGCTTCCTCTCCCTTCCCCACCTTCACCCTCCGTATTGCCATCCCCCATCTCCTCCGGCGTCGCCTCCTCCATCCAGGTCGAGCTCTCTTCCATCACTATCAGTATCTCCAGAGCCCTCCCCTCGATTTCTTCCGTTCTCTCTTCCATCCCAGCTCTTCCCACTGCCTGCGCGTCCCATCGCCGTCCCCCTGAAGTGACGGTTAAACCCATCACGTAGACCATCGCTCGATTGATCTTGAAGCAATTTCCTCACCCTGTGCTTCGATCCCAATGTTTTCTTCTCCTTTCAATCATCCATTAGCCCCCTAGGCCTCTTAATTATACTTAAATGTTTGAACTTGTTCAATCCAAGATCTGGTGGATCGGTCAGTCCGCGGGAAGAACGGTGAAAAAAATAAAAGTAGGGAAAAAGGAACAACAACATGAAGGACCAACTATTTCAGTACATCGTGATACAACATGAATCCACAGGCAGGGATGTCCATTATCATTGGCGAAAAAAAAAGACCAAAAGAAGGAAACGCTGCGTGTATTCCTCAACGACCCCCTTCGGTTGTCCGATTCCCTTAATCCTCCAGCCTCGTCGCAAACCTCCCCGATCCATACCCGCCATTCTGTGGAAGGCTGGTTCCCGGTCCTCCACTATGATTTTTCGTCGTTCCGTTAGGGGTCACACTCTGCCTCTCATCCTCGTTAAAATATGCTGATAGGTAATCAAGATCCTCATCTCCACCCCCAAGCACCGACTCCTGAGGCCGAGATTCGGATGAGGTCGACGAGGGGAATGTCCTTCCAGATCCAAGCGGTTGTTCCCCGCTGGCCTTCAAGCTGGGGAACGGTGAGCTAGTCGACCGGGCTGCTCCGGGCCCACGAGGACCGCTGAGTAGATTCGTGGAGACCCCAGGAACCGCAGGGAGCGATTTCTTCCTCAGATTCAAGGGGGTGACAGCGTCATCTGGACCTCCACCTCCGTTCTCGTCCCCACCCCCCAGATTGACGTTGTTTGACAGTCCCCTCATCCCGGCTCGCCTGAATGCAGCCGCCGAAATCTTCTTTGGGGTAGTCTGTGTCGGAGGCGACGGGCTCGAAGTCGATGTCACCCGCGGAACTGGCGGCGGCGGCGGTGCTGACGTCATGGGAGGGGAGGGGGGTGCAGAAGAATTTCGAAGGTACTCGGGCGGTGTACGGTAGACATCATCTGATTGAGTAAGATCGGAATCCATGGTTCCTGAATTGGGGAGAGCGATAGTTGGAGGGGGTGGAGGCCGCATCTGAGGGGGTTGTGGAGGATTAGGAGATGGTGTCAACTCGCGGATCAGCGTCGAATTGGCGAACTGTGGTGGTGGTGGTGGCGTGGATGGGGACCTGACCAAACCTGCTCTCGCTGGATAAGGAGGAATTTCACCCGTGAACGACGGTCGTGGTGAGACACTTCTCCTTCCCGCGAAGGGTAGGGAAGGAGGGGAGAGAGAGGGTGGCGACATCTCCATCTGCTTGCTAATTTCTCGAGCGGCAAGAGCGTTCAGGCTCCTCTCGTCCAGCTGACCAGAACCCTCGTCTTCAACGCTCGCGTTTGGGTTTGGAAGGGGTTGCGATTCGTTGGTCGAAGTAGGACTTTCAGTAGGTTCAACTGAGGTGGGTTGGTGAACGTGTGGATAGGGCTCGGGCATAGGAGGAGATGGGCCCCTACCATGATATGCGGGTGACGGGGTCTTTGGATACCGAGCTGGGGATACCGACCTTCTCACTGAAACAACGAATTAATCCCAAACGCAGGGAACGATCAAAGGTCAGTGCGTACTTTCGTTGCTCTTCCGAGTATCCTCGGCGTATCGCTTCTCGAGTTCTGTGTCCACGTCTCGGACGCTCCCCCACCTAACTTTCCTATCGTCTTGAAGGCCACTGCCACCGTCACTAAGGCGCTTTTCGTCGGAGCGGCGACTAGGACCGTCATCGTTCAAGTAAGATAAACCAACACCGTCATCATCATCACTAGTTTCCGGTATGTGAGTGGGTACGGGTTTTCTCCCGACGAGATATGGTGGTCTTGGTAGGTTGGGCGAAGTTGGGTTTGAAAAGCTGTTGGTTGCATATGAGGGAGGCGGCCCTTCTACGCTTAGACGAGGTGGCCTTCTTCTCCCATTTTCATCCAAGTCCCAATTGTCCCCAAGCGCCTGGGCAACAGAAGATGAGAAAGTATCGTTGGTAGAGGGCTTTTTCTCGGGCATAAATCCTGATCCAGAGTTGTTGGATGAATGTGTGGAGTGAAGCGCGGGAGCGGTGGTAGGGGGAGGATAGCCGGGGGTGAAACCAGATCCCAAACGAATGGAACCCTGAGAGAGATTGGGCTGATGACCAGGGGTAAAGCCAGACCCCCCCTGGGGAGGGGGGGGTGCGAGGGGACTTGATCTAGTTGGGCTCATTGAGGGGGGTTGGTCGGACGGGGGAAGTCGGGTTCGTTGTCCAGGTGCATAGGTTTGGGGTTGAGAGTAAGGATTATACTCGCCGAAGTCACCGAACTCGTATGGGTTGTTGGATGAATTGCTAGGGAGCGTGGATGATGCATAAGGTTGAGGTGGGGGTGCTAACGCCGACCGAACCGGTGAGCTAGGAGACGGAGGTGGGAGTCCGGGGATATCGCCGATACGATACTCGTCGGAGGGTTGGAGAGCTCCGTCACCAACTTGACTGATGAACGAGATTTTGTGGAGTTCTCGTTCGGCCTCTACCACGAGAGGTTCCACCTGGGAGTGATCGGAGTAAAGGGCCCGGGGGAGACCTGGCTGTGTCTTTTCGGTGGGCACATATCCGATAATAGTGCGGCCAAATGTTGCGACGACTGCGCCCTTCTCACTACACTCGAGGAGACCGCCAAACAGGACACCCATCCATTCCCTCGCCTTGATACGTTTCCAGTCGCCGAGGCCAGCTTCTTCGTTCATGATTTCGACGTCAAGTGTGCGGATCTGTTCACGAAGGCCCATGAGGAGATCCGTTTGCTGTCGAAGATTTTTATTCTCCGGGCTCATCTTGCTGAGCCTCTTGTCTGCAGAATCGGCTTTGGACATGAGGGATTTTCTGCGGCGGTGCATCTCGTCGAGCGCCTCCTCTCTGGTACGGACGGCTTTCAGACATTCTCGAATGTATGATATGTGGGAACCGAAAGATGCGAGTGATGAGATCCAATGGTTTAGTAGGGTGGAACATGCGGAGAAGGTATCCTATTATCCCCTGGTTGGTGACTGTATGTGACTGATGAAATGACAGATGGACGTACCCCGAGGTCTTCACCTTCACCAAGAGCCCACGTCCGCAGAGCTTCAGAGGATTTGCCAAAGTCTGTACTGAGTTTCTGGAGACTGAAAACGGGAATTAGGATTAGAGTGATTTGTTACGGGCGATGAACGCACGACTGCAAGACGAGCTTCTCTGACGCAATGACCTCCTGGAGGGGCTTTAGTTCTGAATTTCCCGCCAGGGCGGGGATGGTAGAGTTGTGAGCCAGCTTTGTCGCAGCAGTCCTGAACATGATGGCTGTCGTGATCAAGGACGAGTACGCAGCATCACGCAGCGGATGGGTCGGGTGGGACGACCCAACGTCATAACCGAGTACAGGTGGCAGAGAGGGGATTTCGCTTCAACCCTAACAGTCACCTCTCTATATCCAGCCGAATCTGATTATCTCGAATCAGGGGTCCCTAGGATAACCTACTTAGCGGGTTTCATTCACTGCGTTTGTTCCTCGTCCCTTCGGAATTCCCCCTCAACTCGACCCTCCTTCCACTCACCCTCTGTTAATGCCTCACCCATGACTACCGCCTTGTCCGTGTAAAACGAGCGCAGGTATTCGCCCACGACGACCACCGACAAGACAGCAATGTCAAATGACACCCAGAGAGCTGACCAGATCGTCTACCACTTCTACACCAAACTCGTCCTCGTAGTCAACAACGCCAGGTCCCCCCAGGAGCAAAATGGACAAGCAAAGATCGACAAATGGGTAGGTATTCTCGTCTCGTTCTCACCCTCTTACCGTTCCATGCTCATTCATATGTTCCGTCTGTCCATGTGTGTCTCTCCTACACTCAGTTCAACCTTGAGATTCCAGAATCCAGTCTCTTCAAGGACAACATTCGTCTCTACCGCTCAGTCTCCACCGCCCAGTCGACACCACCATTCGAGCTCCAGGTCCTGTTGTCCGTTCCGGAACTGAACAACAACCAAGTCCTCGTGCATGTCGCTCCAGACTCGTCTCGTGTGCGAGTAGACCCCCCTCCAAAGTTCATTCTACTCGAGACCTGGCTTGTCAACTTTGTTCCGGACGGCTCTCAGTACTCTGGCGACGTAGCGCCGTCCACCATATACAAACTTGGCATTGCCCTCTTTCGGAGCGTCTACGCCCTACTTCGTATTCTTCCCACGTGGAAGGCGCACCGTCCACTTAGGAGGAGAGTCGGTGGAAGCGCTGGCGCCTTTATCCTCCAGCTGCGCCTTCGAAACGAAGGTCCGGATGACCGGGTTTTAACTTTCAGTAAGTCGCAGAACTTTTAGCCCGATAGCAGCGCGCCATCATTTGATCTACTTCGTACTGATTATGAATCTTATCTAAGACACGCCGTTAAGTACCAACTCCCCGCCCCTAGCGACCGACACACACGAGTTTCCTCCCATCCCCCATCCCATGGGTACTCTCTCCCTCAGAGCGACCTACCTCACTCAACCCCACTTCCGATTAGATGATCTAGAGTCATTGCTCTCTTCACGATTCTTGTCGTTAGACGAAGGTCCCGAGTTCACGCCCACTTTAATCAAGAACCAGCAACGAGATTCGCTCTCCACCTCCCCACCTAGTAGCCTCCCCCTGCGGACGGCCTTACCAAAGTCTCCCCCGTCCACCATCGCAGACCGTTTTGTCCTCCCACCGACGAATAACCCGCGGACCAATTTCCCGAGTACCGGAGGTACAGGTGCCCTCAGTATCAGCCCCAACAAGGGTGGTCTCACGCACTCCCCTTCACTGCGACCACGAACACTCTCCGGCCTCGACTCTGGTGCAGCCTCGGGTGTTTCTGAAACCTCATCTTCGAGGCGATCAATTAGCTCTGCGAGGGAGGACCTTCAACTTGCCTCAAGGCTACGACGGGAGAGTTTGGGTTCCTCACCTGGTTCACCCTCGCCGTTATCTGTACGACGCCCCAACATCTTCAAATCCTCGACGTTATCAAATGCTACATCACCGTCGCTACCGTCTCAACCATCATCTCATCGCCACAATTCTCCGCTTTCCGGCCCGTCCCTTCCGTCCCGACCCCTCCCCCAACTTCAAATAGGTTCCCAGAGGTCCCCGTCGACACAAACGGTTCCCCTTCCTTCTGTGAGAACCCTGTCTTCTCCGGTGTCGGCAATAGCCAAGAATTCGCCACCGTTCCTGCCTTCAAGCCTCAGCAAGACCGAAGAGCGGAGGAGTTTGGATAATGGAGTTGGAGGTGGAATACCAAATCCTCCCACGAGCGGGAAGCGTTACTCGAGCAGTTTCGGGTACCGATACGCCACTAACACTGGTACCGGAAGTGAAGGGAGTCCGAGTAGTGTCCCAGAGCGCAAGGAGATAGAGCGCCCGTCGGTAAGTAACGGGATCTCTCAGTCCCTCTCATACCAAGACGTTTATATACCGCCTTCCAGAGTGCCTCGTACATGAGCAACAACACCGACGACGACGATATATCTGCGTTCGTTCAAGACATCGACACGCGCAAACCTCTGGGAAGGGCGCTATCGGACCGCCGAAGGTACCCCCTCGGCGCGAATCCCGAACGAGCAGATGAGAATCTCCGATCACAACTTCCTGACGGAACTCGAGACGGGAACTCCGCAACCAGGATAGATGGCGAGCCATTAGGTGCTGGTATCAGCGGGGGAAGAGAACCGATGTTGACGAATGTTTCGGACGTGGACCAAAGATTGAAAGAGATGAACGATGCGTTCACAGCGAGGTTAGCGGGCTTGTCTGGTGTTGCGCCGTCCCCCCGAACAGGCGGAGGTATCGGGAGTGGACCCAACAGCAGGGATAGGAACGCATCCCGCGACAGGTCACTGACGGCGAGGGGTACCATCCCACCAGAAATTTATGATCCACTCTCGGTTGTGGGGGCTGTGAGGTTGCAAGCCCGCCGTAGCAGCATGGGAAGCGTCAGAAGTGGACTGAGTATTGGTTCTGAGGAGGTGATTGGGAAGTTGGAACTGGAGGACAAGACAAAGAGCAAAGGAGCGTGAACCAACTCGCTTTTTCTCTTCCGCCTTCCTTGCTTCCCTGGTATGTCACGTTATGATTCCATGCCCCTCCACCTCTCGGTTACGTCGCTGGTCTAGTTTCGTGGGTTTATTCTCTTCGGATAATTTTTGACCTTTTTACCAACTTCGACTTCTCGTGCTCGTAGATCCAGCCACCTCCTTTAATCCCCTTCCTCGGCCGGCCCCCCACCCTCATCGCCAACATCATCCACCATATGCCCCCATCCATTCTTGGTTTACTTGGGATCCATGATCACTTTAGCTATCTATTTGACTTTTGGGCGTCCATCTCCGCAGATTTTGGCGATTCAAAGGTCGTTAATTTTACTCGTAAACCCTCATCCATTTTCTCCATTCCTCATTCGATCCGTATCCCCTCATCTGTATTTTCTCTGCTCAGTCTTCATTCTCCCATTTTCCATTTGTCTCTCCTGTTTCATATGTAGCACGTACACTTGTGTTCTGGCAGCTCTTTCTCCACAATCGTTGCATGTCGACTATCCCCCATATACAACATATTTACTGCTCATCAGTGTCGCTCTCTGCGACGAGGCATACAAACAACAGATGATTCGAATTCGCCAGTCACTAGTCATGTATCATACAACGAGGCGTGAAAGATGAAGCAAAGAGAAAGATAGACATCCTTTCGGTCAAGTTTTTTCCGGCCCCATCCTCATCACGTCAGTATTCAGTATGTGGGCCCGGGTTACGCAGGTCTAGTGGTGATGAAGTTTGCTAGATATTCGACCAGCTTTGAAGTCTCTTCCCCAACTGGCCGGATCCACCCTGGCGGCAGCGAGAGTCCGTACTGAAACCGAACGTGCGTCGGAAATGAGGTGCGGGATGCATAACGCTCAAACTCACGGTTCCGGTGTCTCGGAGATGAACCGCATAAGAGTATTTGATGCCCCTTCTTTGATACATCCAGTCGAGAGCGCTTCCGGGGGCGCTAGAAGAGTGAATCGAGTCAGCATTGAGAAATCTTCTGGGGATGTGATATCGGGGAGTCATACGGGTAAAGTTGTGAACATAGGCTCCCAATGGTGTATGGGACTGCGTGGACCCTGCTGATGGCGGACGCAGCGCCAGCGGCAGCCTCCAGCTGATCTTCCGCATCTTTCGGTACCCGTTTGCATGAGAACGAGTAAGGGGATGAGACTTTTTGAACCATAGAATTCAGTCGATCTGACAGAGGTAATTGCGTGCGGAACCACTAACCCATTTGGCCGTAGCTCCGGAGATCTAAGAACACTCTGAGATGAGGGAGGGTCCAGGCGAAGTTGGCAATGTTATTCGTCTCGGGGGTCTGGAAGGGTCGACTCCCCGCATACCAGTGGCCGCAAGCGCCTTCGTTGTCTTCACTAGTCGGTTTCCATTTGTATTCCTGTGGTCACCGGATAAGCGGTTGCGTCACATCTTCGTCAAGGTCGACGGTGTGACTTACCCAGTTTCTATTCATATCAATGCCGACACACTTGTCACCCGGCGAGAGATGTTGTCGGGTCTTGTACCTGCGATACATTCGTTGGCATCGTGGTGATTGTTGTCACGAGGAAGAAAAGACATAATACCAGAAACGGTCCGAGGTCCATGTGTATTGGTACCCGTCAGGATTGGCGACCGGTATGATATAAAATTCCTGTAAATTTGGGATTAGTTTTGTCACACGACCACTCAACAGTGCTAGCCATACATGTTTGTGGAGAAGGCCTCTCAACGAGTAGTGTTCCGTGGGGTCTGCGACGAGCGCATGGGCGAGGTACAGAGCTGTAGAGACTGCGATCCACTAAGTAGGAGGGGCGGGATTAATAATTGTACGTGAGCCGGAGGCCTCGCGGAAAACGTACCTCTCTGGCGTGTTGCGCCCCCAAGATAACCACAGCGCTCTTCTGTCGCACGGACGCCGTATCTCCCCCACTCGGAACAAGGGTTTTGTTTGAGATTTTCAGTACAACCATTTCCCGTTGTTCTGAGGTGCGGCCGATACTGACGACCTCCATCAAGTCTGGATGTTCGTCAGCCAGGTCAAAGATGAAGTCCTGGATCTCTGGAAGCGAGTGATACGAAGAATGGAAGGCCGAAGTCGAGAACGACGTATTCCAACCCGATGTGTTGGCTGTGTGATTAGATCCAGAGTCGAGCACCGGGAAGTCTTCGAATGGCAGCCTGATGGGTGATCGGGTGGCATTGGAAGGGAAGTAGATATCGACGTGGTCCGGGGTGGTATGCCAAACATCGAGGCCGTGGGTCTAAGGCAAAGCTTATCTTGAGCTGAGGCCCCCTATCACACGGAGCACGTACCAGTGCCTTGCTCAAAGTTTTCCCGAGCTGAGCAGGAGAAGTGACGTTGAATCGCCTTAGAACAGGAGATCCCTCATCTTCAAAGCCGAACTGCTTCTGCACAAAGTCGGACGGGTCGCTGAGGCAGAGACCTGCGAAGAGGAGGCACCGGAGAGAACTGCCGAGCATGGTGATCCTAAGGACCTAAGGAGCAGCGGATCGATCCTTTGCCCCCAACGGGGATTGTTTGGCAAAGCCCTCGAATCCAAACAAACGTATCGCACGTGATCACCCTTCCCGCTGTCCAAAAAATCACTGAAACCGGACACCAGTAGGGAGGGTAGTACACCATCGTGGATATCTATCTATTGTAGTCCTTATCCATCGTGCTGTGATCATTTAAAGTCGGGGAGGCACCGGGGTTTGCGATCGTTCTGCAGGTGCGTACTTGGCCTGCGAGAGGAGAACGTTAGTGACCGCGACCGACACCAAAAGAGATAGCCAAACCATCTCGTTCTCTTTCTTGGCGAACCCGCATTTCTCATAGAACGCTGTACCAAAATGTCAAACGAAGAGAACATCGGTTTCCGGGTGAGTGAACGCACGTATGTTGCTGTCGCTGCAGTTCAAGATGGTCTTGTACGCTCCAAGGCCCTCGCTGATACCGGTCAAGGTTTGGATGATCCTCAATCCCAGCTTCTTTCCTTGCTGAGTCTTATCCACCGCGATATCCTCGATATGTCCCACTGTTCCCAAACCCCTCAGGAACTTCTTCTCCATGAACACGCATCCAGTTCCAACCACTTGATCATTCGCCTTGGAAACGATCACGATAGGGAAGTATACTTGGTTGGATTTGATGACTTGACCTGTATCCACTCGAGCGGGCGTAGGGCGGAGTGAGCCGTCTGGAGACGGGGCTGGCGTAGGCGCAGTGAACTTCAGAGTGTTAAAGTGGTCCAGCCACGCGTTATAACCCGGATCCGGGGCATGAGAGAGAACTGCGAGGACTTGGATGTGACCTCTATGGTAGTCTGTGGACGATAGTGGCCTGATCTATTGGGAGTCAGACCACAGGATCGAGGGTAGGGGAACGCCAGTATCGACAAACATGCAGGTCCTCTGGTAATGCCGCCCTGACTTCAGCTGGGATGAATTCTGTTGGGAAGGCGAGATCCAAGTCCTTATCTTCAGTGAAAGTGGAGGGCGATGCAGTCGCAGGGCTCATGATGAGAGATGGTGGTTGTGAAGGAACACAGAGAATGCTAAGCAGGGCTGGCTTAAATGCAACCTGTCGTGTTCATGATGCATGATGCATGTGCATGATCTCCGATCTCGGTCTCAGCCTAGATCGGTCGTCATAGGTTCGATGTCAGAAAGTAAGATACAGGACCCCCATGTTATACGCTACAAGAATTTTAAATGATTATACACCTCATATTACTGTGCTCGTCACCACATGTCTAAAAGACTCTGGGAGATTTCCTGCTCGATGTTTCAGCACATTTCGACGGGGTCAGTAAAACAAAACCTTACCCTCAGTCTCCCAAGGTTATGCGCAATGGCAACGTTGACGATCGTCTTTAACCTCCGCCTCGTATCCGACTTGCTCGTCGTGAGTTGATAGCTCCCAGAGCAGTGACAGTGCCTGGAAATATTATCGGATTGGAGTTGCTTGCATTTTGAGCAGCGCAGATCCTGTAGTGCAGCCCGTTTCTCCAATTCGTGGGCGAGTTGTATCAGCGCCAGCTCTATCCCGGTCCTGTCATATTCACCACCACATCTCCTACACTTCCACCTCGCGCCAATCCCAGTGTTACCGGGAAACAGTTCGGGGTCTCTGCAGAAGTCAAAGTCTCGGATCCCGTCGCAATGACGACAAGGAACACTCGAGAGTTTCAGCGGCTCGCAAGGATTTCTGAACGTGGCCTCCGCAGCGAACTCCCGTACCCCGACCAGCTCGAGCGTATTGCGCTTGATCAACCCGGCTTCGACATGATACTCTTTAGCGAGGGCTATTACCGCGCACACAGACTTGGCGTATTCGAGTGAGGAGTTAGAGAGGTGAAGGTGAGATCCAGGGAGGAGGGGGAAATCCCATTCGGCAAGTTCCTCTTCGTCCATCAGGGCCGTCCTGTGGCGCTCGTGGACGCTCCCGACGGCTTTGAGGAGCTTCCGGGTGAGGCGCTTCGCGAAAAACTCTCTCGTCAAATCAAGTTCTTGGGTTTTTCTCGCATCGCGCTGTGTTGCGCCTGGCGGGCCGCCGTTGAGAACTCGTTTGGGAACCCGTTGAACCGCGTTGATCTTTTGCCGTATTCGATACATCTCGACGATGAAGTAGCGAACAACATCGGAGAAGTCCTTTTGAGTTGGACGGGGAAGGAAGGTCTCGATGTTCCACTGCATCTCCATGACGATCTCATCTGGCGGGTCGATGGCAAGGGGATCTTCACAAACAACGCCTCCGAGGTTGGCTTCGTCCATGAACAGAAGGAAATCGTAGAAGCGGTCCGTCTGGAGGTAGATATGTTGGAACAGCTCGTGCGAATTGACCGCCGACAGGATATATGTTGCATAGGCGTGCGCCGTTCCGGGAGGTTTGGAAGTGACGAGAAGCAATCGAGTGAAATCCGCATAGATGACATTAGCTCCCAGCCTCCTAAATTCGGCCAGCATTTGGATAAAAGTCTTCCGCATCAGCCCTTGGATGAACCGGTGCATCCCGGGATCGTACATGTGAGATACATTTGAGCTGACCCACCGCCAGAAATGGTCTAGTGTTATGGTAGCAGGACTGTCGAAATTGCCTCGAACTTTATCCACCAACCAAGTTTTGACGATACCGCGGAGGATGCTGAACGCGTGCGGGGACATGGTTGTTTCGCCGAGTGTCATAGGTCGCTGATCGCCGGCCGCAAACTCGTCTAGGGTATGCGAAGAATCAAAAGCGGTCGCTCCTCCGCTCCCTTCGAGCTCGTTGATAGCCACCGAATGAAGGACGGAGTTGACGGCGAGGTTCCTGACACTAATCTCCAGGCAAACGTTTGAATAGCATCCAGGGGACACAAACTCCGAACTCTGCATGTCGTCTACAGGTTGCAGGTCTTCTTCGATGCCACCGAGGTCAGGACGTGATCCAGGAGACCACCAGAGAACAATGTCCTGCTTTACCAGGCGACGGGCAAAGGTCACATCTGCCAGGAACAATGGCTGGTCTCCATCGATATTTCCAACAGGTACGTCGAAGTAGTCCGCCAGGGAAACCATTCGGTCAAGCCACTGTCCGAGACCAAGGTAACGAAGGATCATCTTCTGCGCTACAGTGCTTTGCCACGGAAATACGTCGAGGGAGTGTGATCCTTTCGTCTGCGGCAAGGTAAGGACGGGGAACTTCGACAGTGCGGGGATGTTGCGTTCGAAGTAAAATCTATCCTTCATGGATGAAATCACCATGGTGTATGATTGGTCTCCCTGTAATCCGATTTCTCGCGAGACAGCTTTGAGTGCGGTAGCTTCGTTGCCGTGGTAGTTGGTCGTAAACTCCCGCGTGGACAAATATTCGATGGAGGTGCATCCTGCGGTAAATTCGGCCTGCTTCTCGAGAAGGGTTTCGTAGGTTTCAGAGAGTCGAGGGATAGGCTGACGACGAGTGGCAGGGTCGACTATGTGAAGTTTTACCGGTCCGTCAGGGGTGAAGAGAGCAAACACGTGTACAGGCGCGTTGGAAGAACATGCGTGATAGAGGAAGATGTAATTCCCGACCTTTCCCCCATCCATATACGTGCCAGAGGGATCCGTGACTGAGTCGAGTTGTGCAAGGTCTAACCCAGTTGTCCTGGCGCTATAAAGCGTGACGCCAAACTCCTCAACACTACACGTTTTCCCCAGCTTCATAACAGCCCGAAGCTCGAGAGGAACCTTGCCGTTTCGTCAATATCTCCATCGAACTCAACATGCAAACGTTCGCACCTGTAACTCGAAGACACCGTCGACATTTGGTTCATTTGTCAGATTGACAAAGTGTTCCTGGCTTTCAGCGTACAACTCCTCGCGCACCGAGAGTTTGTACAAATTGAGGCAGGGCCGGTCGTGAGGCAAGGTACGGGTAACCTTCTGAGCAGAGTACTCGCTGGTTTCGAACTGATCCTCTCGAGGAGTCCGGAGGTGTACGTAGAATTCCCGTGCAATGCGAAGAGGGACCAAGTGGAGCTCCCCTTTCACCGAGAGCCATAAATCGAATCGTCCCGGGCGATCACCTTGGCGAATTTGAACGATATCCCAACGGTGCATCGTCCTGAGATTGCGACTGCCGAACATCCTGGAGGCTCCCTCAGCAGGATCAGAGGTTCCGGCAAAGAGCTTGCTGAACTGAAGAAGCCGTGCGGATTCCAACCACTTGCTATAATCCTTCTTCCAAGTAAGGTTTCCACGGCGAGGCGCGGTCTCTGGTTCTGATTCGGGCGATTCCTGTCTTCTTTCCACGGATTTCCTCCGTCTGACGACCGCTGTGCGAAGGGAAGGACCTTGAGAAGGGTTACCGATGTCCTCGATGTCCATCACATCTGCCTGTGGTTTCTGCTTTGGTGCGCCGGGCTTAAAGAAGTCGGTGACCTTATGTTGGCGGAACTTGTCGTCCAACGCGGCAACTCGTCGATGTAGCCAGTCTGGATGTCGGATACGGGGGACGGGGTTGGGCACCCGTTGCATAGCCGCGGGAATGGTGATGAGTTTCTGGATGACGGAGCCGAGGCGCTCGATGTAGTAGTTCCAGTCGAGGATATGACGAAGGTCGAAGTTGCTCATGCTGTTGTCCTTGAGCCATTTGCGAAGGTACATTCTCTTTACACTTTCTTCTGCGGAAAATATGGCGATGGGGATGGCGCGTTCGGTAACGGGAGCTCCCATAGGTCGAGCGGAGATGATGAATTTACAAGCAAGACCCTTGTCCTTCACCATCTGGTCCCCCAGGAATTCCGCAAGACGCTTCGCAGTGCTGATCGAGGTCGACTTTTGGCCTGCGTACTCGGCAAGAGTCTTGGACATACTCCTGTTTTCGGCGATGAGGTCCACGAGCTCGTCGAGGGGCAGGCCCTCTCCCTTGCTGTACAAGACATCCAGCCAACGATCCGCCACCTCGGCGACGGCAGCGTAACACTCCTCGGTCGTCGTGCCCAGCAAGTACTTCTCGAAGAGTTGAGATTGGAAAATCTTGATGAGCTGAAGCTCTCCTCGTCGTTTCACCTCGAAACCCTTCAATTCCGCGAGACTGCCATCGTCATTGAACACAGCATACCGCTTCTTCAACAACTTATCCTCCTCCTTGGAAGATGGTAATATCATCGCCTTGTAGGGACCGTCCAGCTCAAAGAAGATCGAGTTCTCGCTGTGAACCTTGTAGTCGCCGGTGTCGGGATCGTAGTCGTGGTACTGGTGGTTCGTGAATTTGGCATAGACGAGGTGGTTGAGCATAGTACATGGGTAGGAGAATGCGATGGTTTTCCCGTTGTTCAGTTTGAACTTGAAGTTCTCGGGAAAGACGGACGGGAGCATGCACCAAATACCGTCGGTATCCAGCTCCAAGGGACGACCGATCTGTTCGACAAGCTGCCTCGCCATTTGAATAATCGTCGCGCCAGTCAAACAGGTGATACCGGCCATCTCCATGGAGTGCCAACGGGCTCCCTTCCTCATGACATAGCCGTAGAAGGAGTTGAGAATACACTTGTGAGCCAGTTGGAGGGAATCGTAGAGGACGATCATCTTCTTCGCCTCGTCGACCTCAGCGAGGGACTTTCCTTCCGCCACCGCAACATCCAGGTTCTTCTTCCACGTCTTGTGTAAACCCTTGTACTCGTAACGACGGTCTCGGAACCTGCGCACGGTATCGACGTAGAAGGGGTTCTCGCGTTGACAGATGATCGCCTCCCGGTTTTCCACCTTGGTATCCTTCATCTTCTTGTAGACCTTTCGCGAGTAATCGCCCAGGCGCTTGTGAAGGAGGGTTGTTTGTTCGCTTTCCGTCAGGTCGGTAAACTTCCTCTGTGGTCCACCAGGTTTCTTCGGTGGGAAATTCTCGTGGTTCAGGGCGTGCTTGATCATGTTAAACTCGTCCCTTCTAGCAGGAAAGAATTCGCCTCTCCACGCCCACGTCATCCGTCGGTCGCAAGTCTTCCCTGGTCGGTTGTAGTCGCAGACAGCGCACACACCCTCGTCAACCACGGAATCTGGTTGTAACCGGTTGGACAACATGATGTTTGGATACATGGCAGCGACATCAAGGTGGTAAATGAGAGGGGTATCGGTGCGGATCGGGTTGTTGTGCATCTCCATTAGTTTGGCAGTGATAGCGGACTTGACTTCGTCGTAGTTCGTGACGCTTTCCAGAGAACATTTTGATTCTTCAGTGATGCAGAAAGTCAGCGCGGAGTCCAGGTCATTGATTAACTACGGAGACTGTTAGACCATACGTTGGATGGTTGAGTGTCGTAATGAACGAACCTGTTGTACAGCAGAAGGTACAATCTTGAAATGGGAAGGGATGTCGCTGCGGAACACACCCGCTTCCAGTGCCTCCACATGTCCACCGACATATGTCTCTGAAGCCACAAGATGACCTTCGAACATATTCCCGTGCGATTCCTCGTGTCTGTTCGGCATAATCACATTTCCGCGGTAGGCTTCAACCTGAGACAGTTCAGTGACACGTTCCAGAATGAAGGGGGAGTATGCGAACCATGAGCAACGTTTCACAAAGAGTGCCGCTGCCCTTTCGTAGAACCTCGTCTGGGCAGAGCGCAATGATGTTACAGAGGGAGAAAATGAATGGGTGGACGTATTTCATGTAAAGGTAGTAGGTTGCAACTGCATCGGATACGGAGTACTGGGCAAGAGTTTGGGGTTGTTCCATCGCATACCTAGAGATGGGTTTAAGAAAAGAGAAAGGGTGAGGTGACACAAAAATCAGAGAACGTACGGAGTCATTAACTCTGGATCAAGTTCTAGAGGGTTGTATCCGAGCTTCGCCTTTGTTACAGCCTTCAAACCTTGACTACCCTGCGGAAGGTACGAGTCCCGTTTGACCCAGCGGAAACAATCCATATGCACGCAGCCTCTGCACTTGAACTCATCTTCGGAGTCCTTCTGGAACCCGATTTCCAGATACATGTCAATCCCATGAGATTTAGCTCTCGCGGTCAGGAAGGGGAAGTCGAAGAAGTCCCCGTTGAATGTAGCCACAACGGTTGGTTTGACCTCTTGGAAGTGCGAAAAGAACCGACGAATCAATGCTTCCTCATCAGGCTCGTTATAGATGCTGAAGGGGCCCTCGTAACCGTCCTTCGGAGTGTAGTCGAAGTCTTCGATATCTTCACCGACGATCTCGCGATTGGTGATTAGGTATCCCTGTCCGTCGATCATGTATGAAATCATCATGATCTGGTCTATCTCTTGGTCCGGGAATTTGAGAGGTGCCTTCGTTGTCTCGATATCGAACGCCATGACGACGGGGTCCGCACGCTTGACACGCTCAGCGAGCAGTTTGATCGTAGGTTGGCCAGCCTCGAATGTGATCGTATACCAGAGACCGACTCGCATTTCGTTGTCGATCGCAACTCGCAGGTAGTAGGGGACGTCGTACTCCCGAATGTCTATGATAGCGTCCCTTGGGTCCCTGTCGCGACCACCGGTTGCAGTACCCTGAGTTTCCGCGTCCTGGTCGTCGTCATAATCTCCGTCGATTTCGATCCGAGTACTAGCATCGGTCGTGGCGTTTACTACCTCGGCATAGGCATCAACAGCGTCGCGTTTCGCGCCGTTCGCTATTGCCAAGGGAGCGACATCACGGCGGACTGTGAGGAGATCCGAAACATTCCTAAAGCATAGCTGAAGGAAAATCCGTTGGTGACCCATCAGGTGGTTCGGTAGTTTTAGGTCTTCCTTGCGGCGGCGGACGATGCGGGAGATGATGCCTTCGTACTTCTTCGTTAGCCATTCTTCAACTATAGTCTCTGCGCCACTCTGGTTTGGTTACATAAGAGAAGGGATACTGCAGGGTGAAGAGACACACCTTGGCAGCGATGTAGAAGTACGGTTCGCATAAGTATGTGACCTTGAACATACTACCATCATCTTCAATGAAGTAATAATCGACGCCAGCCTTTCCTGACGGCCATTCGGAGTCCTTCACCAAAGTCTATCGGGGTGTGTACGGTGAGTGTTTGCAAGTTAATTCACCTCACGCAACCGCACATACAGGATGCATATTGATAAGCCAGCCCTCCTTTCGCGGCCCCTCCTGGACTCTTGGGAATCCGATCTTCTCGTCGATCTCATCGCTCAACCGGACCTGTTCAAAGCGTTCCGCAAGCTGGTTCCCTTCCTCGTCGCGCGTTGGGACATTCGCAGGGGCGTTTGATCCGCCTTGTCCTCTGCCGCGTCCTCGATATCCTCCACCTCTCGAACGGAACGACCCTCCGCGACGAAAACCGCGACTACGCGATGATCCAAACCCGCCACGCGCCATGTTGTGGAGAAATCGCCTGCGACGGTGTTGTTGTAGGAGTCGTAAAGCTACCGTGCAAGCAGTAGGATCAGCGTGACGAAATCGATTGAGAATCAGAATTAGTCGCGTCCAGCCACTATCGCGACGTGACTTGTTTAGGGTAGGTCTTCGGGGATTCCCAGTTCATCGAGCATCAGAAGTGCTGACACCACCAACGACCCCTCCACTCGGATTCCCTCAAGGTGAGCACAAAACTCTCCAGAAACCTCTCTCAATTGCACCGTCGCCTTCCCCACGATTCAAATGAGTGGTCTAATGGACGGATTGACGGTGTTACGACGATGGATCGCTTGAATCAACTCTGGATGGGACTACCGAGATGTGTGCTGACTGATTTCAACTTGGGGTCATTTTCCGGCAATAGATGGTACGCCCTCGTTCCCTCGTATGCTGTCAAGCCCCGTTTGGTTTACAGCGAATTTAGAAAGTTGAAATCGACAACTTCTCCCAATACCGTATCTACCCTAGCAAGGGTAGGCTTTTTGTTCGAGGAGACAGCAAGGTTTGCACCCGGCTTCAAACCCAGGTAAACGTATGGTTGACAGAATATCCCAGGTCTTCCGTTTTTCCACCTCTAAAAACGAATCACTATTTCTGCAACGCAAGAACCCCCGTAAGATCTCATGGACCGTCCCCTACCGACGCCTTCACAAGAAGGGTATTACCGAGGAAGTTGCGAAGAAACGGTCCCGAAAGACCGTGAAGCACCAGCGTGGTATCGTTGGTGCTGATATGACTTCAATCCTTGCGAAGAGAAACCAGACTGCTCAAATCCGAACCGCTCAGCGAACCGCCGCCATCCAACAAGCCAAGAGCGAGAAGAAGGAAAAGGAGGCTAAGAAGACCAAGGCACGGTTCCATTGTCCATCTCCCCGCATCGCATGTACTAAATCTACCCGTGAAGGTCTCCCGACCTCAGGGCACGACGGCACCAAGGATCTCGAAGCAGCAGGCCAAGGGCGGAAAGGGCGGTCGTTAGTGGTTTTTGGCACCCCGGATTCTTCTTACGCTCTGTCGATATGTATCCCCATGCACCGTGCAAAATACATTCACCTGTACAAGAGAAGACCATTTTTTCAGGCAATCTGGTGAGGATTAACGAGGTATAGCCTCAACAAGATATGGTAAACGATATATGCGGTGTTGTATACGAAGGAGGAACACAACCAAGAGCGGTATCTTAGCTTAACCCAAAGTCCACAATGAAACCGTGGAATATCTATGTATAGAGAAAAGATAAATCCCAGACTGCACCCGGAAAGCAAAGGCGATCAAACTTCCCAGGAGATCCGGAGTTCGGCTGAGGGGTCGGGGGGAATTCCAGTAAGGATGGGGGATGTCGGGGAGGATGAAGACTGGGATCTGTTCCTCATTACTGGGGTGCCGGCCTTGATTAACTCCATCAACCGGCCATGTTTCTTTGCCTCCATCAAGAAAAGGTGGCTGCCGACGAGCTCCTTATCTGGGGAAAGGCTGATGCATTGGAGGTTCGGGTTTTGGGAGATGGTGAGCAGTGTGTCGTTCCAAAGAGCGGGGAGTTGAGCACGAACGGTCTTGAGGTTCGGTGCTGTTGTTAGAGCGGAGACGAACGATGAGGTCGTCGAGTTCGGAGCGAACCTGAACTTGATGTTCACGCACTCCTAGGATCCCATTGCGTTAGTTCCCGGGTAAGCATTCGTAAGAAAAAGAAAGCTCACGAGGGATGTCCACGCTGCTATCGCATTGGACAGCTGGTTCATGAGGTGTTTCGGCTTCTCCTGGGTGAGGTAGGCCTCCTTTCTGACGGTGAGGGACTTTATCTTCCTCATTTCCATCAAAGACTCGGAGAACTTCTCCCTCACGTCCTCCTCCCAAGGCGTATTGTCGAGGGTCATATCAAACTCCTCGAGATTAACGCAAAGGCGTACAAATTCGTCGAGGCCATCGTACGATCCTCCCGAGATCGCAACCGCTTTTACAAATGCCGCGAGTTCGGGATTGGGCCGGAATACGTTGTAGAGGATAGTGGTGAGTTGGTGGGAGGATCGAATGACCACTGTATTATACAGCAGCGGTGTCGCGACCCGGAGGAAATATTTGTTGACCAGGAGGATGGATGAGGCTCTTCGAGAGACCTGGCGGGTGTGCCAAGACGGGTTTGCGAACGCGTCGGCTTGCGCGTCTACGCACAGGGCCAGGATGCGCTCGAGGACTTCTTCGGGGAAGGACAGGATGGTGCAGGCCATTGGGGAGGAGGAGGGAGGGGAGGATGGGGGGAGGATGAGGCGTGGTCCACACTCGGCGAGGCAGATATATACCGCCATAGGACCCGACCCATTGAGGTCACGATTGCGGGGGGGTGCTTCCGGGTTTTACGAATCGGGCACATTGTTCGTCGGTCGGCGCTCAGTGCGCGCTGTGGAATTGGAGGCTAGATCGGACTTCGTAAGCGGCCCAAGCATCGAAATGAGACACTGTACTGGTCCAGGTATGGATCATACATTGTGCCCGGAATGGACACCCGGGGGAAGGGAACCAGGCTGGGCCAGCTCTCGCCCCATGTTCGTTACCGTCCAAGCGCCGTCGAAACTTAATCTGCTTAATTCTCACGATCCGGATATGTCTTTGTTACAAACCAGGAAAGACCCTGAACACTGAGGTCAACCCCAGTCGTCCCGGCACCTTCTCGCTCGACAGCAGGAACGGGGGGAAACTTGGCCAACTGATCACTCACTATTGAATCCCTCCCCCTCTTAATTGTTCCCCTACCCCTGGGTCCGCTTCGTTCCAATCAAAGTCTTTGTGTCCCAGGCTATTGTATCTCACCCACATACCATGCATCATGACCTACGCGGTTAATCCATCCGGGGACTTGATTCCGACTTCTTTGAACCGGAAGTATTCCTTTGGCTCCATACTCCTAGAATGAAGACCAATCGAGCATTATCAGCTCAACCTGCCCGCCATACGGCGGAAGTTCGATGGATATGTCCTTATCACCTACCGCATACGACGGTCCGGTCACGTTCTTGATCTCTCTGAACTACTTAAGCTCCGTGCTGCGTCTACGAAGACTGCTCGTAAACACTCCTCGAGCACCCAGACTCACGCCTGCGATGTCTTGCATTATTGTTGGACGGCCCCCATTCACCCGATTTCTCTCTAAGACTGAGTGTTGTGGGTCTGTTCATTCAGCAGGGTAAACTTTTTGCCTGATATTTTTGTGCCTTGCGAGAAGCTCCTTTCGGTGTTGCGTGGGCTCGTCAAACATAACATCTTCAATCTCGACTGACACTACTAGCCTTTGGCTACTTATCTTTGCAGGTGACAGTTGGTTGACAGCCATTCCGTGACGTAGCGCTCCGGGTTTCTTTCAGGTCACCGCGGTAAATCTAACCATTCTGGAGGACAGGTATTCTCCTTCGCCGCTGCACTCAGCCTCCAACCCGAACACCAGGCTCAGGGGCCTTGTGAGATAGAACCTGATCAGCCCAGACGGCTCGTGGTTGGCTAGCCACGCGGCGAACTCCTCGAGTCCCCAGCGAGTGAATATATTTAGGCCCTCGAAGTAACTCTCATTCCGCCACAGTACAATAAACAATGGGCTCCGGGAGCAATCCAATAACCCTAAATCCTAATCAGTGGCGCGCTGGGTTTGCCGACGGCTAAGTACTGCATGGCACCCTAGGACCCGAAAGCTCTGCCCACTCTGCTCTCCGGAGAGCTGGTTCGACGTCTGTTAGTAGTGGTGCCCACTGCCCATCCCTCTCTCCGATTGGCCTAACTGCCATGACACGGCGCTTCTGACCTCGAAACGATCTTCACTCCGGGAATCTGCACCGGATCTTGTGAACACGGCGAGCAATTCCGACATCACCTTGAGACTTCGTGGTGTCGTTAACATACAAGGTCCACCAAACCCCCAACTGGACCGACCCCGGACGACCCATGTTCCCTCCGATCAACCCCCAGGAAATTCCCAATCCGATCCACAAAGACACACCACACACCCCACAACTCTCTGATACAGCACCCGTTCATCGGCGCGAACAACGAAGAGCCCATCCCCAGAGTCTCTGTCACCCTTTTGAATCCCCCTGCGTGCACGAAACTATCCGAGGCAGAGGTCCTGGTTTCGGCTTCTGGCCCGGCGTTCCCGATTCTCCGCATTTGCGTTTCCGACGTAACATTTGAGTTCAGCCTCATGCTCCCAACCGTGATTATGTTCGCGGGGTTCGGGGGCTCTGATGACGACATATCGCGGTGTGGGAATCTACGGTGCTGACGCCCTTCAGAGCACAGAGGGAGGATCGCCGCAATCAATAGCCGCGAACAACGGATTCTTTTCGAGTTGATCCGGTCCCGTTTTGGCTTCTGCTGTCGCTTCTCATGGTGACCGCTTCAAGACATCCACACATTGTGCACTTTGTGTATTGTCACCTGGACCGACTCGGAGCCTCTCGGCACCAGTGCGCTGACGTTTGGACAAGTTTGAGCCCTGGAAAGGTTGCCCTCAGCCCCGGGGAATACATACACTAGGCCACAGGCGAAATCTGGAGTAGATGACCAGGGTACGGACGGTAATATTGGTGAGCATCACAGGTCCCTTGAAGATTTTCTACCTTCCTGGGCGTAGCTTGCAATGCAGAGATCGTTTCGTATTCCACCCGGGCGCACGGCGCTAGTGACCGCAGGAGTATCATCGTTGAACTCTTGAATGAGGCCCTAATTTTCACCGCCCACCCAATCCCCTGTGCTCTGATTAGCTGTCGAGGACACGATGGTCGCACGAACTCTGCTCGCTGGAGGGTCCGTGAACTCCATTATGACGCACCCTCTTAACTCGGATGCAAAGAGATCGACTCTCGTCAAGCGAAATATCGCTAGTCCAAACCCTTCGTGGATCGAGAGGTACACTGTGGATCCGCCGTTCCTCCTGTGAGCGTCCTTCTCAGCCGGTCAATTTTCTAAAGCGACTAACTACTTACACGGGGGGGGGGGATATTGGGACTACTGCAAGTGAGGTCGACCCATAAATCGTGCAAACTTGCAAGATCCAACCAGATGGCGCCTTGGGACCTGCGATTGCGAACGTCAGTACCGGAAGTGTTCGGTCCCACTCACATTTTGACTACGGGTAGTAGTGTGGTTGTCGCGATGAACGCACCCCGCGTTCCGCGCTTTTATCGCTCAATCTGACTTACGGCTATTTCTAGTTCGATGGCTGGAACGGTGTAATCTTGCAAGCTGTCCCCCACCTGAACTCCGCGCAGGTAGGTCCGATCAAGTTCCCCATTGGTTTCAAATCCCCACCAGGCTGTCCAATTCCGAGGCGGGTTTCTCATTTCGGTTCGTGTTCATCACTCCGCTTCGTTGCATAGGCCTGAGGGCGTGATATCTACCGTTGTTGGATTATAGGACAGTACCAATACGGTCTGCCATCTGGAGATTAACCGTGATGAACGGACACCCGGTCGATAAGGAGAATCCCGGTAGCGGGCCACAACATGGCGCGGTCCTCAATGACTTGGACTTCGCGCTAAGCGAGAAATACACCGTCCCCACCGCTTAGAATACCCACCTAGTCGCATCGATCGTTCTGAAGGACCGACCCTTCACGCCCGCGAGGTTCGCTTCCGCGGAAATCCTGCTCCCCAAGGCATCACCTTGCCCAAACTTCACACAGGCGTACCTCCACGGCTCAAACCGTAACGTCGGGACCTCCCCGGAGACGCCATCGCTATTTTCGTCTTCGACAGTAACGCTGGTCAGACAGGTCCTCACAGAATCGGTCAACATCCGTGGCGGCATACAATTGAGTGACCCAGGTGACAGGTACTTCGTTGCGAGTGGTATGTCACAATTAGGTGGTATTGTGGTGTTTGAACGCACTGAAGGTGAGGGACACCCGGCGACATTCGTTCGGCTGTAAACACTTCCCTCCATCGCCTCGTTCAGCTTCCTTGCAATGCGATCTTGTCTAACGTGCGCATGTATTAACCACCAGTGTGGTTTCATTTAATTCATTTATTATGACATGCAACGAAGGATCCACGTCCGGCACGAGCACTGATCTACACGGAAGGGGAAACCGGCTCCGGGGGGGCCGAGCAGATACTTCACAATCGTCATCCTGGATCCGAAAAACTCGAGTTAAGTCTGCTGTCCAAATTTCATGTCACCAGCCTACGACATCAAAAATCATGGCGCGTATTCCAGGTGGAGGGTCGTAAATTAGACAACGCGTAGATACAACAAACAGGGTGCAGATGAACATGAAAACAGAGAAGAAAGGGTTGAAAATACATAGATCGTCTATTTCGTGGTCTTCACAACAGAAACCACGATGATGACAATAATGACGACGATAACGACGCCGATGATAATGCGCATCTGTAATTAGAGCGGCCTTAGAAAACGAGGTAAGCAGCGAGGACGTAAACGAACCTTCATATCTTTCCACCTGGGGCGGAGAGAAACGGGAGTAGGGGTGAGAGAATACCAATGAGCAGTTTAAACCCGATGCTTACCACATATTCTGGGAGAACATATCAGTGTCAAGTAAAACAGACAAATCCGGGTACATACCTTGCGCACACGGTCTGCGCCCCTACGGAACCCTTGGGCAGAAATGGCGAGGTTATCTATAGCGGTGGATAAATAAACAGAGTTTCTCTCAGAGGCCGGACGGCTCGACGGAGATTGCACCGGCGCAGCCACTGCTGGAAGTCAGGACAAAAACGTACCGGTTTTGTCTTGCAGCTGGTCCAGCCTTTCGCCTCGTTCAGCCACCTTTGTGATGTTGTCGCGCATAATTCCAACGGTATCATCGATCTGGGCCTGGATCGCTGCGGTCTTGGGGTTTCCGCCAGTGGACGGGTTGGATGAAGAGCCACCACGAGGAAGATAAGGATCATAGGGTTCAGACCTGTGATTATGTGGGTAAAGACACGGGAATGGGTCGGAGAGACAAGGGGGAGGAAAAAGTTCAAGGTCAGACCCGATTCTGGTCTGGTCGGGTGAGAAAAACGTACATGGCGGCGAGGGTCGTTCAAGGGATTTGTCTGTTCCGTACGAAAAAGCGACAATCAGGAAGGAGATCTACACAAGGGAGAGGCGAGGATGTTTGACCGTGACTGTAGGAGGCGGGGATGGAGATGGTTTCGTACAAAGGGACGTTGACGACGCGAACGCTTCTTGACCAAACATAGCCAAACTGCGCACTTGCTGACTTCCGCAGACATCACATCACCCTCTCCTGTGTTTCCTGAAAGACTGCGGTCCCCGTCCCCCTCTGGACTGTCGTCTTCAAGATCTAAGGCCTAATGCTTTAGCTAGTCTGGATCTTTTCAGGCCGCCGACCGTGCGCACGTATCCTCCCGGATCTGCACCCGCGTTTGTATCCCCGGCACCGTGGGAGACGTTCACATCAAAGCCATTGCTGCCGTTCCATGCCTGGGATCCTTCGCTGTGATGCGGCGGTCAGCTATCATGTTGTCTGCCCCGCTACATAAGATCCTCCGCATCCGTACCCCCCGGTACTTTGAATTGGTTTCCCTCTATATTCCCACACCACTCCCCGGACATCAGAACGGTGGTGAGTGATTGGCCATTACGCGACCGTATCTTCCCTACGCGGCCGGCACACACCTCACACACCCCACCCACTGCTCAGCTCTCTCTCTCCCTCACAACGCTGTCCAGGGAGCAGACAAGGCTCCGATGGACCTGGTCTCCCAGAACGTGTGGGATTCGTAAGCTACAATCTCTACCTCCCATCATTCCCCCCTCATGTTACTCGCGTAGAGAATTGAACCGATATCTTGCACTTTGTGGTTTTAGTGCGTGAAATCTCACGCTGTCTGATACCCATCCTGACACCTGCCATCCCCTCCAGCACTTGTCCTCTACGACTACATTCTGACGTTTCCAGCGGAGCTGGACCGTTTCTGGTCACCGTTTCAAATACGGCAATGGGGCACCTTCGTATTCATCGTCAACCGTTGTGTCGGCCTATTGGGCCATGTCCCCATCATCTACTCCTACTTTTTCGTTCCCTCCCCGGACTTAGTGGTGGGCCAACAGGACCCAAAGTGTAATTCACTGCACAAATACCACCAGCTTCTCGCAGTGGTGATCCAGACAACCGTTGGAGGTACCGGACTTATTGTCCCTTCGTGAAGAGGTCTGACGGTGTGTTTATAGCTATCCTGCTTATACGGGTGTACGCTCTATGGGAACGCAACCAAATTATTCTGTGGGGTTTGTTAGGTTATTTCGTTGCGTTTGCAGCGTTTGCAGCGGTGTGTTATTCGTTGCTCTCGAACATCCCGTTCTCAATTCACCATTTTCTCAGTGGGCGATCACCCAAGGAAAACCCCAGACTCTTCCCTTGATACCACCGACTTCACTGGGATGCATCAGCCCTTTATCGGAGGACGAGTATGTGTGAAATTGCCACTTTTAATTCACTGACTGATAGTTTACCCCAGGGGGTTTTGTGCGTAAATCCTAAATCAGGGCGAGAACTCGCGGCTGAATCTCACTGAAACAGATTTCGGCTTAGTGTGGAGTGGTGTCGTGGTCTTCGACTCAACAGTCTTTGCCCTCACTGTATATAGAACTCTAACACTGTGGAGGCGGGGAAGTCGGGGGCTCGTGCATGTCGTGATGAGAGATGGTGGGTTTCTAATATCTCAGGATTTGATTGGGTTTTGATATCTTGTTGTCTCGAGGTGTGATGTACTATGCGTGAGTTGTCCCTTATAGAAAACTGTTACCGGATGTTGATTGACTTCTCAGTGTGCTGGGGGTTTCAACTTTATCGAACGCCCTCACATTCTTGGTGAGTGCAACGTTATGTCGCTGATCTCTCCTCATCTCTCTACCCAGCTCGGATCGGTCAGTAAAATAGCAGTCGCCTTTGATTATTTGCCGAAATTTAATCAGACGGAACAGGCATTGACCCGGGGAATTAATACCTTGATGACGAACATGTGAGTCTTCACCGGTCCAAACGCGATATCTTGTTCTGATGCCGGCGGTGGATGCCATACGATAGGTTGGCGTGTGCCCTGTGCTCGCGGCTCATGCTGAACCTCCGGGATCCCAGAATTAATAGATATCCACCGGAGGCTGGCGGTACCTACGATTCACGATCATTTGCCGAACCCCTGGCACTCACCACCGTGATAATGAACGATATGTCCACTTTTCAAACGGGGGCCGGAGGACGATCAATTGGTAGGTTCCTCTGTATTTACTGTAGCTGTGACTGAGTTGTCTGTGTCAACTCCAGGCTCATCCCGTATCAAAGTTGTGCCACGGACATAGACACACATATCAGCTCGGATTTTGGAAATGTTATCGAATGTAGTCGCTTCCCTGATATTTATGTTTCGAGGCCTCCAATCTTGACCTATCTACGGTTGCTTGCCGGGGGGGGGCACTCCCTGAACACGCTGTGAGTGTCGGGCGGTCTCGTCGAGCATCGCCGGACGCGCTGCCTCAAAGTGACTCTGCCCAATGTAGATCGGAATATCAAATCTTTGGTCTTCAAGAATTTCAATTTCCAACTCGGCGAGGGCGAGCCGAGAAAATGAACCGCACGTGACGGGTGGTTTCGGCAATTTCCGGAGACAAAACCCCAACGTGGTTCAAGTCCGCTCAACTCCTCAGCCATATCAGAGCAATGTCGTCGAACCTGGTGCAGGTCAGTTCACCGTCCCATCGCGCTCTGTATCTTCTATACACCTTACCATTGTCTGGTATGTCAAAACAGCCACGGCGTACGGCGCGGACGACGCGTTCGACGAAGGATACCGAAAATGCCAACGCCAGGCCGTCCTCTCGTTTAATCACTCGTACCAAACCAACATCTACCACAACAGTTCCTACCAAAGCCACCTCTTCGATTGTCACGACCCGAGCCAAGACCATCCTCACCGATGCCAAACCTGATGCTACGGCTCCCTCGAAGAGGAAACGTGCCGCCTTGGGTGAAATCGCGGGTCCATCCAACCAGAACCAGAAGGAGAAGCCCATCAGCAAACGCGCTGCAAAGGACAAGCCAAAGGAGAAATTTGACGGCGTGGTGCTGAAGAAGTCGACGGTTACAACGACAACAACCACCAGCACTATTCGGCAACCTCTCAAGGCTGTGACCGGTGGAGCGCCTCAGTCCCGGAAGGCCGTTATTTCCGTTTCTGACCAGGTGCAGCAACTCGAGCAGATCCACGAGGACATACCGGTCGCTAGCGATCCAATGACAATCGACCTCCCGCATCGCGCCAAGGCGGAGATCCTTGAGACCAAGTCCCTCCGCATTGTGTCTTCGCGTAAGCAACTTAAGCCCGTAGATGAAGTGGACGAGGAAGAATCTCAGCGTATCGTGAAGAAGCGCCGTACGTCTTCTGATTTGCCGGAGGAGGCGCAAATTGCGGCACATATTCCACCTGAAGAGGTTGAGGGACCTATCATCCATCCTAAACGGTCCACAACACCAGAAGCTGACCCGGATGGCGACCAGTGGGAAGACCTCGACGCGGAGGATACTGACGACCCTCTCATGGTCAGCGAGTACGTGGGCGAAATCTTCGCGTACCTTAAAGAGGTTGAGGTTGGTGGATTGTCAACCATACCTTTCCTATTACTTACCCCGGGCCTCACAGAAAACGACCATGCCTAACCCCAACTATATGGAGATGCAAAAAGATCTCGCGTGGAAGATGCGGGGCATTTTGACTGACTGGCTCATCCAAGTTCACTCGCGATTCCGCCTGCTCCCGGAGACTTTGTTCCTCTGCATTAACATCATAGACCGTTTCCTTTCCGCCCGCGTCGTCTCTCTCGTCAAGCTACAACTTGTCGGGATCACGTGTATGTTCATAGCCTCAAAGGTGGAGGAGATCATCTCCCCCTCCGCCGCCAACTTCCTCTACTGCGCCGATTCCTCTTACTCCGAGACTGAGATCCTTCAGGCAGAGCGCTACGTCCTAAAAACGTTGGACTGGAATCTCAGTTACCCCAACCCCATCCACTTCCTCAGGAGGATTAGCAAGGCTGATCAATACAACGTCCAGACAAGGACTATCGCCAAGTACTTGATGGAAATCCAGTGCCTAGAATGGAGGTTAATCTCTGCCCCACCTTCCGTCCTCGCGGCGGCCTCGGTTTGGTTGGCCAGACTTATCCTCGGCAGGGAAGATTGGGTATGTCTTCCTCCCAGCCAGTGACCCCTTCCTTTTGCTGACGTCCATAATAGACTCCCAATCTAGCGCACTATTCATCCTATCCTGAGAGCGCTTTGATCCCCACAGCTAACATCATGCTCAACTACATCCTCAAGGAACCAAAGCATGATTCATTCTACAAGAAGTATGCGTCGAAGAAATTCTTAAAGGTGTGTTTTCATCAACTTCTTCCCCTCTCTCCGTCTTATTCTATCCCCAGGTCAGCGCATACGTACGGGAGTGGGCGTTGGAGCGGTGGCCACAAGGGGGACCCGTCCTGCTCTTAGAAGAGCTCCCTGTCTTGAAAGAGGAGATTCGTCAAGCAAGAGCTAAGGAGATTGCTGAAGGTGGGGTTGTTGAAGAACCCTGAACGTTTCCTGTGGAAACCCGACCCTGTCCATCTATCACCTATCTTCGCTGGTAATCGACACATCTCCACAGTGGTTTCCGAACTCCTGCTCTCCTTTATCCCCCCCTCCATCCGTCCCGGATATGTGTTATTGCCAGCTTTCCGTTTCGCTTTGTAGATGTTATGTCTAGTCGCTTGGGTTAAGCAACTCGTCGCTCTCTGATCCCGCTTCTGTCCCTCGTATATTCTTGTCCATTCTCCCATTGTGCTTTCTACGCATTGCATTGTTGCATTGACGATGTTCTCCCGTACTTTACACTGTCGTTCAGAGTACCGAGGCTTGTGCAGTTGGACGCCGCTGGGAGTGTAGCTATCTCTTGTGCATTAACTACTTTGAACAATGGCAACTAACCCTCTGTAATACCCGCAACATTACAGCTGTAACCCGGTGGTGATCGGAATAGCATCCAAGTGATCGGTGGAGCCAAGAGCCTAAACCTCTTCCGCC
>Ga0307515_10003710_pt1 | contig 32047 bp, 28 predicted proteins | sample 17_EM_MG_FD_194513 | JGI IMG/M metagenome (GOLD analysis project Ga0307515, IMG submission 194513) | Populus trichocarpa ectomycorrhiza microbial communities from riparian zone in the Pacific Northwest, United States - 17_EM | ecosystem: Host-associated > Plants > Roots > Unclassified | place... | reverse complement strand
GTCATTCTTATACTCTCATACATACATCCGTCGTTCGTTGGTCGTCGGTCGTCTACTACAAATCAAGCAAAACCAGGCACACGCCAAGGTAGGAGGAAATGTGAATCCAGAGGGAAGGCCAAGGGAGGATAGAATCACAGCTAACGGGGGATAAGAGGCAAGAGGCAGGGGGCAAGAGGCACGGCCCGACACCATTAGTCTCTTCCGCTTCTATCCCTGTGTCCTCGCTCCAACGGTAAGGCTATGGCCACTCTTGTATCCAACGGTGACCGTGGGAGTGCTACACGCAGTCGTGCTACCTTGATCCATGTCGGAGGGAGAGTTACACACAGTGGTGCTTCCTTGATCCGTATCGGAGTACTCTTCTGCCTTCACATTCGTAGTTCCACCTTGAATATCAGCGACAGTCTTGCCAGCGATTCCCGCACTCCAACCGCTACCTAGAAACTCCTCTTGTGGGTCCATGGATGTCACAAAGGGGACTCTTTTACATACCTTGAATGTAACCTCGATTTCGTGCCCCTGTCGCAGCATTGCGCGACTGCATCCACCTAGCGAGGAGGATAGCCGCCGCTAAATCATCCGTAGTCCAGTTACTCGTGTCCATTAAATAGTCATCATCGATCGGCTTAGCCAACGCCCCAGTACAGGCATGTGATGAGAGGTCGGGTCGCTCAGCAGAGCTCATTCGCTGATATCTCTGGGGGGAGTGGAGGTGGGACTGGATTGAAAATAGGGAGGTTGCAGTGACTCGTTGGCTGGACTGTCGACTGTCCATTTATAGGGAAACCTGGGTGGCAAACAGACCGGTATATGGCAAGAGACCGGTATGTGGCTAACAGACTGGCAAAAAGGAATACCGGCCATTCAACGAAGCATTGGACAATAGTCGCCGCTGATCGGAACTCGATAAAAGCCGAAAGCTCCTCAGGATAGTAAGGTACGCATATGGTAGTGCGCTGAACATGATAGAAGGGGCTAATAAGCAAGAAAGGCGTATCGAATAAAATGTCTTGGTGGCAACAAAAGGAAATGTTTTAGGGAGGCAAAATGAATATTGTATGTCCTCCCGGTTCTTGCTTCCCACACCTGATCCGGGGGACACCATACTTAGTAGCCTTCTCCACAGCCCTCTCGGTCGATCCGCTCAATATTGGTGAGTACCCCTTTAACAAATCTTCGAGTCTATGAAGCGAAGCTAAGAGCGCAGGGATTCCGTCCATGTGTAGGTTATTGGCTGGCTGGGATGTGCAGTTGCAAAGAAGCGAACGGCAGTGCTCGCAGAGAATTGTAATTCTTGAGACCAGATTCTTTCCAACTAAAATAATGACCTCTACGTTTCGCCATTAAATGCAAGCGGACAGTTGGTGATCTTGGCCGGCGAGGTACAGTGAATACATGCTCGTTGGTGCTCCAATGATCATTGAAAGGCGCCTGAAGGTCGATCGCCTCGCTCGCTAGTCGGTTTTTGGCCCAAAATGAATGACAGATTTTCATTAGGATCCCAACGCGCATATCGTAAGGTATAGATTGATAATGAATTTTCCAAGTGGCACATAATCGCCATGGTGGCTCGGGGGCATCGAATACACTGGTGCTTTGCTAATAGAGAAATCAGTGTAAAGGTTGGACAGAACAGAGGCGCCCCTTCTCGATCTCTGACGCCCTGCAGGCGTGGCTTCCAGAACGCGAGGATCAGCAGTGAGAAACTGGCAGATGAGCAAAAATTGACCCATAATGTCACCATGTAGTCACAGGAAGGGATATAAGGTCAGATGTTTGTGTAACATAAACTAGTTCTTAGCACGTAAAATTGGATTACCAAACCAAAAATAAATAAAAGGGCAGATGCATGTGTAGTTCAAGGTAATTTTATTGACGTTTTGGATGCAAAGGCCGAGGTTTATCACTCCCCCAATATGTCTGATCTTTGCCTAGAGAAGATCGCTTGTTGTGACAAAATGAGAAGTCTAAGGAAGAAGGGACTAGAACATCAATAATCAAAGAGGCACTAGAACATCAATAATCAAAGAGGCACTAGTAAACCTAAATACAAGTACAGAGGCTGCAAAGAAAGCTTAAGCATTTGCACCGTTGAATATTTCGGCCCAAGAGGTCCCAAAGACAAAGTCTTCAAAATCAAGAATGACTGTTCTAGTAGGAGAGGTCGGAGGCATTGTCAGGAGAGCAAGCGAATGCAGGCCTGTGCGACACTCCGTAGGTACACAGTATAGCAAGCCATTATATGAGTCTCTGACCCAACCATTTGCATCTGGCTGTGCATAAAAATTGCCAAGAGGCGGGCGGATAGGAGGACGTGGGGGTAATACCCACACATGGATTGTGGTGTCCAAAGAACCGGAGACAATGTGTTGCCCGTCAGGAGAGCATGCGATAGACATCACACAATCGTCATGCGCCATTAGAGGTTTGCCAATCGCAGCACCAGTGGTGGCGTCCCAGATTCGAATGGTCCTGTCAGCAGATGCAGATATAATATTCTGCCCGTTGGGAGAGTATACCACTGATAGGACAAAATAAGTGTGCCCCTCCAGGGGCACGCCAACTACAGCACCCGTCTCAGCATCCCAGATCCGAATGGTGTTGTCGTTAGATCCAGAGATGATGTGCTGGCCATCAGGAGAATAAGCCACAGAACGCACCTCATCAGTGTGCCCCCCTAGAGGGTGGCCAATGCCAGCACCAGTCTCAGCATTCCAGGTTCGAATGGTCTTATCATTAGATCCAGAGATGATTCGCTGCCCATTAGGAGAGTATGCAATAGACCGCACTCCGGAAGTGTGGCCAATTAGAGGCTCGCCAATCGCAATGCCAGTCTCAGCATCCCAAATTCGAATAGTGCTGTCACCAGAGCCAGAGACGATGCGCTGCCCAGTGGGAGAGTAAGCAATGGAATAAATTGGCGCAGCATGCCCCTCTAGAGTTCTCATCACTGCAGCACCAATCTCGGCATCCCATATTTGAATGGTTCCATCATAAGATCCGGAGACAATGTGTCGTCCATTAGGAGAGCAAGTAACAGAACGCACATAATCAGTGTGCCGCTGTAGAGGCTTGCCAACTGCAGCGCCAGTCTCTGCATCCCACATACGAATAGTTTTGTCAGCGGATCCGGAGATGATTCGCCGCCGATCGGGAGTGTAAGTCACGGACATCACTCCAGCAGTGTGCCCCGCCACAGGGCCACCAAATGGAGCACCAGTCTTGGAATCCCAGATCCGAATGGTCTGATCATCAGATCCAGAGATGATATGCTGCCCATTGGTGGAATAAGCAACGGAGTTCACATACGAGAGATGTCCCTCTACAGGCATACCGATTGCTGTGCCTGTTTCAGTATCCCAGATTCGGATGGTCTTGTCACAGGATCCGGAGATGATGTGTTTCCCATTGGAAGAGTAAGCAACAATCCGCACCCCATCTGTGTGCCCAACTAGAGGCCTGCCAATTGGAGCACCGGTCTCAGCATCCCAGACCCGAATGGTCATATCATCGGATCCAGAGGCGATGTTCCGCCCATCAGGGGAGTATGCAACAGACCACACACTGTCAGTGTGCCCCTTCAGAGGGTTGCCAACTTCAGTACCAGTGTCAGAATCCCAAATTCGAATGGCGTTGTCACTAGACCCCGAAATAATATGCTGCCCATTGGGAGAGTAAGCGACAGACATCGCAGGATGAGTGTGGCCCTCTAGAGGTGTGCCAATTGCTGCGCCAGTTTCAGCATCCCAGATTCGAATGGTCATATCATCGGATCCAGAGGCGATGTTCCGCCCATCAGGGGAGTAAGCAACAGCACACACCTCACCTGTGTGCCCTTCTAGAGGCCCGCCAATTGGAGCACCAGTATCAGCATCCCAGATCCGAATGCTCATATCAGCGGAGCCAGAGACGATGTGCTGCCCATCGGGAGAGTAAGCAACGGATCTCACATAGTCAGTGTGACCCTTTAGTGGGTTGCCGATGGTGACACCAGTCTCAACATCCCAAATACGTATCGTGTTATCATGGGATCCACTGACAATGTGGTGACCGCTTGGAGAACAGCTGACGGACCAGACTGGACCAGAGTGTCCAATCCATTGCAATGGTGGTGCTGGCCATGACAGCAATTTCCCTTTCTGCACCTTAATAGTTTTGGTAAACCACTTGCTGAAGACGGCTGATAAAGGTGACTGCGAAGGCAGGAAGGGTCCCGTTGAAATATAGGTGTGCGGAGTGCTGATAGAGATCGGGGTATGGAAGGCGACGATAAAACGACAAACATCCTGGATTCTCTCAACAACAGTGGAATCGTCATTCTACATCAGGTTGGAATCATTTTTGCAGATGGCAATATGGAGGTGAACTCACCTTGGCCCAAGAGATCACTCGTCGCAAGCTTGGAGCACCAATCGGCACCATTCCCATAACACTCAATGTTTCAACCCAAAATAACCCATACAATCCTCCAAAGAGTTCTTTCAACATTCCCCATACACAACGATCTCCGTTGTCGGGAGTAAAGCAAACATGATTTGACCAATAGAGAGCACTATATTGCAAAGCGTCGGAAATGTACTCTTTGATTCGCGATGGGAGGTCATGGACGTCCACATTAGCAAGCCGGGAATCTTCGAGCTTGCAAATATTGAAACGGAGCTGTTTGACCATCGTTTTGAGGCAAGCAATTCCCAGCTGCATGTTAGCGACTTCTGGGTTGACTTGATAGGCGCAATGATTGCTGATAAAGAATTCCGAAATGGACAAATGTCGGGCACGAACGCCTCCATTGGCCGCTTCGTCTCGATACAGCAAGGAGCTGAGGTCGTTCACCCACTTTTTGACCAGATTAGGCTTCACTCCTGCCAGCTCTGCAATCGATTCTTCACACAGTGTGCGATATGGTGCCGCTGTAAGCAGCACTCCAATCACCTGCCGAAACTCGTCATTGCTTGGCACACTTTGCGTTTTTAACACGCTAGAGTAAAGATCGTATAGAGGTTTCGAACCAGTACCGGCTGAGTCTTGCAGAGCTACCTTCAAGGTCTTCTCGGGGTCTTCACATTGCCTAAGGGTAAGGACAAGAGTCTTGATGAAAATGAAAAGACCGTTCGCCTGAGAGATCACTCCGTCAAAGAGCGATTGTTCCGGCCAAGGGATGGGGAGGCACCACTTTTCAGCCACCAGATCGAACTGGCTTCGGGCGAAGGTTTGCAAATCAGCTCCGGCTTCTTGGTCCGTGACCAAGTCATATCGCGAATATGATGATCGAGGGAGACGGTTGAAAAAGCGTTGAATTTCGTCTTCAGGTCTACTGGTTACAATAATCTTGAGCCACGGAACATGGGAGGCCGCCGCTGTCACCGCCTTCAAGAGGGCTGGACGATTTTGATCGTCACCACATTCGTCGAGTGCGTCAATGACAAAGACGAGGGCATGGTTCGGGTGGCGAGTGAGGTTGCAGATGAGGTCGAGGAAGAGAGTGTCATTCATCGACCTCGATGTCAGATTTGGGTCACTACGAAGACGGTCCGCAACGATGCTTCGAAAGGGGGGGAACATTTCGGCGAGTTTGGAGATGAGAGTGGGAAGGATGTTTCTGATCTCACTCATATTCGCGTCATCCCTTTGGCAGAAAAATGCTCCAGCGAGCCGCCGTTTGTTGTGAAGCTTTTGACAGATGGAATGAGCCAACGACGTTTTGCCAATTCCGGGTAACCCGTGGATCCAGTAAATATTGCTCGTATCCGACTCATTGGCCGCCCAGGCGATGATTTGATTCAACAGAGTCTCCCGGGTGCCTTCCATACAACAGAGTGTCAAGTCATAACCCGTCTCGACGCGTTTGAGCCGCGTAAGCAAAAATTCTTGCTCTACGCAAGCCATTGAGAACGATTATGACCAACTAGGGGCAATAAGTGCTCACCATTCTTTTTCGCTAGCCGGAGCGCCTCAACGTCCACTGCGTGATTGAAGTCCTCAATCACCTTAGCCAACTCTCTGTCCATTTCTTCGATCTTTTCTGGGTGGGCCGACCGACCGACCGCTCTCGCTGTGATCATCAGTAGTTGCCAACTCCAGAACATGACTGCCTACTACCTTTGACATAGCTGCATGAGAACTCTGCGACCCTTTGCATCACCTCGAACATTCGCTGGGTGACCTTCTCCAATATTTCTGTCTCTTCGCAGACGACGTCGTCTGCGACCTTCTTCCCCAAGGGCAAAATGCGCTGCAACCGATCCAAGAGGGCCGATGGTATCTGGTCGTATTTGTTTTGCTCCTTCAAGAGCTAAATAGGCAAGTGTTAGCTCCGCCTCTGATACGCAGACAGACAGCACGAACCTCGAACGTAACGCTGGCAAGCCCGAAGACAGCCTTTGCGACAGGATTCAACTGGAGGATGTCAGTTCCTCGCTGGTTGCCATTTGGTGGGAGAACTGACGTCTGCGAGGACAGCCCCGTACTTAATAGCCTTGTCTACAACCCTCTCTGTCGGTGCACTCATCATAGGGGAGTGTTCCTTTAACAATCCCTCAAGTTCCTTGAGCAACGAGTGGAGAGATTCCGCCTGAGCGGACATTATCAGTTGGGTGCGATTCGCGATTGCAAAAAGGCGCACCGTAGGGCTCGCAGAGAAATGTAATTCAATAGAGCAACGATACTTTCCAACGACAACCACCTCTGCGGGTCTCCATCAGATAGGAGCGGACTGGTTGGGGATAATGACCAACCTGGTACCATAATCTTGTGTTCCTTGGATGTCCAATACTCATTAAATGGCCCTTGAATGTTGATGTCTTTGATATTCTGGTGCTTCTTCGCCCACGGTAGATGACCACTCTTGATTTGAATTTCTACACGCACATGCGATGTCGGAGAAATATCCCTATATACGCACAGGCTCCGGTGAGTGTACGTAGGGAGAGGGCGAAGGACATACGGTCGTTGGACTGGTGCCCAGGTGCTGTTGTCTTTCCTCTCTAACTCGATCGTCTCACTTCCTACAAACAAAACCGGCTTATACTTCAAGTCTGGGACGTCTTGCACAATGATTTCTTTTTGTTATCCTAGATGAGCTGTGTGGACCTGAATTGAAGTGAGGCGCCGCACCATTCAGGTAGAGGCTTTTTGGGTATCATCAGCAACAATGCGACGCTATATATTCATCGAGGTGCTCACAGATTCTTTGTTTGGGGTGCCTTGGTCGCCATAGTCGTTCGATCTGCAGGACTTCGAGGTGCAGGAGAGATCGAGAAACGACGATCGATCGACATGTCCGGCCGCGGTGTGCGGCCGATGACAGCTCTCGTCTGTCAAGACAAATTGGTCACCGGGTTCTGATGCCGTCGCCCCCAAATTTCTGGAACACGGCGACTCGAGTGGAAAGCAAAGTCACGAAAGCCAGATCACGAGAGTATCCTCGTGCTTTTGCTCGATCTGTCAGCATCGTCACTCACCGAGGGCGAGAACACATCCTGGGTCGCTCGCCAGCCTTTTGGAAACGCACCTGCTGTATTTTCTGGCTAACCATACTCGGAGAGCTTATAAGTGCGCGTGCACACTTCGATTAGACCATCGCGTCGAACATGAAAACTCGCAGAAGCACTTTTACGTCTCATGAATACATAGAAAACGGCCTTTGCAGTGCTACCTCCTCTCAGGAACAGGCTGACCTCAAAATACTCGACTACACCGTCGCTTGTGAGAGTGTTTATCGAGTCCGGACCCATTGCAAGCTATTTTGAGTTGTGCTGTGTTGCGACCTTGCAGCACAAAATTTTCATCACAACAATAGGGAATGAGAGGATTGGATATTGACGGTAGTACACCGGAAATTGTGGAATAGCACGGAGTGGTCAACGAAGCCCCATTTCAGATATCGGGATCGTTCTCTAAAACCGGACCAATGGCCCTCCGAAGAGGTGCTATAATGACTTTCTCTTTATCCCACTAGTTCGGCAAAATTAGTTTGGCGACAGACGACCCTACAGAGACTTACCACACCAGATTTCCAGTATATATCAGCTTCTACATTTGTTCGCACCTCTTCGATACACTTTGCTCTGACGAGTAGTAACGATCCCGCCATTTTCTTTGGAGCGTCTGCTGCGGCAATCGACTCAGGGGTAAGGAAGGCACCGCCGAACACTGAAGAGGTATGAGTCTGAGGCAGCTCATTGCGGCGAATCGCTCACAGTAGTATCCTGCCTCTTGGCCTGGCTTTGTCTCGTGTAAGTGCTTCTCTCGTACAGCAAGGCGGCGAGCCAGAGCATCCTTGTCCGTGTAATCTGGAGCCCAGATCACGAAAACATGAGTCTTTGCATCTTCAGGGAGTCCGGAGGAGGTAGACGCAGAGCGTATCGAGAAGGAAGACGGAGTTTTACAAGACGCTTGCCTAAACCAGAGCGACGCTGAGCTCCTCAGGAGCGGGGCCGAGACCAAGCGTATGCCTATTGGCATGGTTTTCAACACCCTTCGCGACACCAGTGCTTGCATGACGTCTGCTCGATGTTGGTGCGGAGACCAAGAGGCATTTTGGTTTCGTCCATACCACCCGTTTTTCGATGCTCAACTAAATGACCGGAAGCCGGAAGCCAGAGGTCGGTTCAAGTCCACGTTTCTCATTTCATTCGCTCTCTTATCAGTCTCGAGTTCTACATCCGCTTTTTTGCCGACAAATGCATTGACATGCCTGCGAATAATCTAGACACCTCATTCGGCGCTTCAACGCTCCTGATCGTGAACTGGGCCTCAATAATCTCGAACTGGAATGAAGAAACGCCGCCGAAGTCTCAAGGCAGCAAGGCCTTCGAGATGCGATGAAACCGGAAATCTGAGGAAGAGTAGTCCTTGAATCGGAAAGGATGTCCAAGATAGTGATTGAGCCATTTTGGCCCCATGTCGCTTGCGTGGACGATGAAAGCACACGTCTCAAACTCTGCGCATTCCCAAATTACCAAGATAAATAGGATATCCAATATCCGTACAGAACCATAATCAAGTTACTTGGACATTAATGCATAGTCGCAAATCAAACCGGTTACACTTTATCGGCCAAACGCCTGCTTCATTCTCACCCTCCAGATCGCTGCATACGCCGGCTCAGGGGCTTGAACACTTGTTGCCGGAACATTCAAAGCGCCCCCAATCGCACTCCCATTGGGTACATCCGCTAGTCCCTCTTCCGCCAACTCGTCGGCATCCATATATTTCGGCTTGAACCAACTCTCTGGAAACTCATCCCCTGTCCTCGGGATAACCAATGTAGAGACGATCGGATCAGCAATCCATGGCATATTCCACACTTCCTTGATAAGGTTCACGAGATAATACTGCTCGTTTTCCTCCGTTCCCTCCGACACCTGCTGACCGGACGATGGAAGCGCCTCCAGAGGATGTCGGGAGCCGATGGTGAAGTCTCGTCGACGCCGCTTCTCGAGATCCGCCATGATGAAATCTTCTCGAGTGAGGAGACGAGACAGCCTGCTCCCTAGCGATTCGCGCGCCGAGCTCATGTACGTCGTCCGCGTCTGGTCGCTGCGGAGACGGCGGTGTCCTCGCTGCCGGGACTGCCGGTGCTCCTTCATTCGTCGCCCGTGTTCGCCAATGTCAGCGTCCGAGGCTTCCAATATCTCCGGCACCTCCTCCTCCTCCTCCACTGTCGGTGCTCGTGATGCTCGCGACATCCTCCATGTCTTTCGTTGCTGGCCCCCACCAACCGTGGAATAGGCCGAGTTGCGCGGAGAGGTTGGGGGAGAAATGACGAGCGCGGTGATGGGCCTTGCAGCAGCATCGTTGGGGTGAAGATATTTTACGGATGGAGGGGAAATGCCCTCAAGGGATTGACGACTGAACTCTTGTGAGACTTTATGGAAGAGATTTCCTCGTCGTGAAAGGGTGACGGTGGAGGACCGAGTTCGTTCGCTGCGGAAGTTCTCATATTCATGCTGTCCCTCTTCTAAATCATACGCTCATCTTGTGTTGGCGTTGGCGTTGGCGGTTGAACAGCGATGAAGGAAGTAGCGTGACGCGGGGAGAGAAGGGGCGCCGGAGCAAAGGGTAGGAAAGTTGAGGGGAGCGCGATCCTTGAGCTAGGATTAAAGTAGTCATTGGTTGCGGGGTGGTGTGTGGTGTATAGAAGTGGGGTGCTCGCAGAGGCGGGAGCTCGAGGTTATATACATTATGTGGAGGCTGGTGAGGGGAATGGTTCTTGCGTGCTTTCCCGCTGCACACGCAGGCGAGCGCACCTTACCACCGGCTACCCGCCTGTACATCTCGAGGCAGGCGATGCTCCACCCCTTGTTGCAGATCGGAATTTTCGGTAATCTTTCATTCGTCTTCCATGCCCGCGTACCTAAATGGTCGTGTTGTGCTGGGTGGCTGTGAATGTGCGAGGTGGCACAACCTCCGCGTGTTATGCACATTGCTATCCCACGGACTGTTATTATTCACTTTCAGAAAAGACGCCGATGTACGAACCATGGCGAGCTCGGCGGGAGCAGAAGGGGGGAGGATGGGAGGATGGGAGGATCTCATTTGTGCACAATATATATTTTGAGCAAGGAACGGGAACGGAGGACCGGAGGACCGGGGATATCGGGGGAAACGGTGGCATGAAGGCGTGCATGAATCATGATTTGGAATGTAGATGTACGTGTTCATGTAAACTTGAATTCAACCGAGACACACTCAGTCACTCAGGCAATCCGCGACGCCACCGGGCCACCGGCACGACGACTGGAAGAGACGAGAAGACGAGAAGAGAAGAACCATCCACCGCGCCTGTCAGTCGCCTGCCAGCCAGCCCGCCAACAAGAAAGAAAGAAAGAAAATTGAAGTTTGTCTCACTTTTGGCCCTTGCGACCCCTGTAACCGACGCTCCGACGCACAGACGCAGAGACGCAGACGCACATGAGCCCTGGCCCGTTACGTTGCCCGTTGCGATGGCGCGATGGAGCGATGGAGCGATGGAGCGATGTGGCTGCTGTGGCTGGATGCTGCATGATGACACGATGACACAGAAGCCACAGAAGCCACAGAAGCCACAGAAGCTTCATACATCACGTGTCTTAGTAACTGTCAAGCCATGTCTCCACTCAGTTCCAAACACTGTCAACTCTTTCGGTGTTTCGGTCAGGGCCGACGACCTTCCGTCTCTGTTTCTGCTCGCCCGTTTCTGCTCGCCCTCAGACGGCTCGCTCGCTCGCTTACTGCTGCTCCATCGATCGAGCGATCAATCTTTGCCCTTTTCCCATCAGGAGCTCATGTCATTCTTATACTCTCATACATACATCCGTCGTTCGTTGGTCGTCGGTCGTCTACTACAAATCAAGCAAAACCAGGCACACGCCAAGGTAGGAGGAAATGTGAATCCAGAGGGAAGGCCAAGGGAGGATAGAATCACAGCTAACGGGGGATAAAAAGCAAGAGGCAGGGGGCAAGAGGCACAGCCCGACACCATTAGTCCCTTCCGCTTCTATCCCTGTGTCCTCGCTCCAACGATAAGGCTAGTGCCACTCTTGTATCCAACAGTGACCGTGGGAGAGCTACACACAGTCGTGCTACCTTGATCCATGTCGGAGGGAGAGTTACACACAGTAGTGCTACCTTGATCCGTATCGGAGTACTCTTCTGCCTTCACATTCGTAGTTCCACCTTGAATATCAGCGACAGTCTTGCCAGCGATTCCCGCACGCAAACCGCCACCTAGAAACTCCTCTTGTGGGTCCATGGGTGTCACAAAAGGGACTCTTTTACATACCTTGAATGGAACCCCGATTGCGTGCCCCTGTCGCAGCATTGCGCGACTGCATCCACCTAGCGAGGAGGATAGCCGCCGCTAAATCATCCGTAGTCCAGTTACTCGTGTCCATTAAATAGTCATCATCGATCAGCTTAGCCAACGCCCCAGTACAGGCATGTGATGAGAGGTCGGGTCGCTCAGCAGAGCTCATTCGCTGATATCTCTGGGGGGAGTGGAGGTGGGACTGGATTGAAACTAGGGAGGTTGCAGTGACTCGTTGGCTGGACTGTCGACTGTCCATTTATAGGGAAATCTGGGTGGCAAACAGACTGGTATATGGCAAGAGACCGGTATGTGGCTAACAGACTGGCAAAAAGGAATACCGGCCATTCAACGAAGCATTGGACAATAGTTGCCGCTGATCGGAACTCGATAAAAGCCGAAAGCTCCTCAGGATAGTAAGGTACGCATTATGGTAGTGTGTTGGACATGGTAGAAGGGGCTAGCAAGCAAGAAGGGCTTAGCGAATAAAATGTCTTAGTGGCAACAAAAGGAAATGTTTTAGGGAGGCAGAATGAATATTGTTTGTCTTCCCGGTTCTTTCTTCTCACTCCTGATCCGGGGAATACCATACTTAATAGCCTTCTCCACAGCCCTCTCGGTCGATCCGCTCATTATTGGTGAGTACCCCTTTAACAATTCTTCGAGTTTATGAAGCGAAGAGCGCAGGGATTCCGTCTATGTGTAGGTTATTGGCTGACCGGGGTGTGCAGTTGCAAAGGAGTGAACGGTAGTGCTCGCAGAGAATTGTGTTTCTAGAGACCAGATTCTTTCCAACTAAAATAATGTCCTCTACGTTTCGCCATTAAATGCAAGCGGACAGTTGGTGATTATGACTGGCTAGGTACAGTGAATACGTGCTCGTTTATTGGTGCTCCAATTAATAATCATTGAAAGCCACCTGAAGGTCGATCGCTTCGCTGGCTGGTCGGTTTTTGGCCCAAAATGAATGACAGCTTTTCATTAGGATCCCAACGTGCATATCGTAGGGTATAGATTGATAATAAAATTTCCAAGCGGCACATAGTCGCCATGGTGGCTCGGGGGCATCGAATACTCTGGTGCTTTGCTAATAGAGAAATCAGTGTAAAGGTTGGACAGAACAGAGGCGCCCCTTCTCTGACGCCCTGTAGGCGTGGCTTCTGGAACGCGAGGATCAGCAGTGAGAAACTGGCAGATAGAGCAAAAAGTGGCCCATAATGTCACCATGTAGTCACAGGAAGGGATATAAGGTCGAATGTTCGTGTAACATGAACTAGTTCTTAGCACGTAAGATTGAATTACCAAACCAAAATAAATATAAATAAAAAGGTCAGATGTAGTTCGAGGCGATTTATTGATGTTTTGGATGCAAAGCCCGAGGCTTATCACTGCCCTAGTATGTCTGATCTTTGCCTAGAGAAGATCGCGCGCTTATTGTGACAAAAGGAGAAGTTCAAGGAAGAAGGGCCGGGACTAGAACATCAATAATCAGAGAGGCACTAGAAAACCTAAATACAAGTACAGAGACTGGAAAGAAAGCCTAAGCGTTTGCATTGTTGAATATTTCGGCCCAAGAGGTCCCAAACACAAAGTCTTCAAAATCGAGAGTGACTGTTCTAGTATGAGAGGTCGGAGGGATTGTCAGCAGAGCAGATGAATGCAGGCCTGTACGACAATCCGTAGGTACATAGTATAGTAAGCCATTATCTGAGTCTCTGACCCAACCATTTGCATCTGGCTGTGCATAAAAATCGGCGAGAGGCGGGCGGATAGGAGGACGTGGAGGTAACTCCCACACATGGATTGTGGTGTCCAAAGAACCAGAGACAATGTCTTGCCCGTCAGGGGAGCATGCGATAGACATCACACAATCGTCATGCGCCATTAGAGGCTTGCCGATCGCAGCACCAGTGGTGGCGTCCCAGATTCGAACGGTCCTGTCAGCAGATGCAGATATAATGTTCTGCCCGTTGGGAGAGTATACCACTGATAGGACTAAATCAGTGTGCCCCTCCAGGGGCGCGCCAACTACAGCACCCGTTTCAGCATCCCAGATCCGAATGGTTTTGTCGTTAGACCCAGAGATGATGTGCTGGCCATCAGGAGAGTAAGCCACAGAACGCACCTCATCAGTGTGCCCCTCTAGAGGGTGGCCAATGACGGCACCGGTCTCAGCATTCCAGGTTCGAATGGTCTTATCATGGGATCCAGAGATGATTCGCTGCCCATCAGGGGAGGATGCAATAGACCGCACTCCGGAAGTGTGGCCAATTAGAGGCTCGCCAATCGCAATGCCAGTCTCAGCATCCCAAATTCGAATAGTGCTGTCATGAGAGCCAGAGATAATGCGCTGCCCAGTGGGAGAGTAAGCAACGGAATAAATTGGCGCAGCATGCCCCTCTAGAGATCTCATTACTGCAGCACCGATCTCGGCATCCCATATTTGAATGGAGCCATCATAAGATCCGGAGACAATGTGTCGTCCATTAGGAGAGCAAGCAACGGAACGCACATAATCAGTGTGCCCCTGTAGAGGCTTGCCAACTGCAGCGCCAGTCTCTGCATCCCACATACGAATAGTTGTGTCAGCGGATCCGGAGATGATTCGTCGCCGATCGGGAGAGTAAGCCACGGACAACACCCCACTAGTGTGCCCCGCCACAGGGTCACCAAATGGAGCGCCAGTCTTGGAATCCCAGATTCGAATGGTCAGGTCACCAGATCCAGAGATGATATGCTGTCCATTGGTGGAATAGGCAACAGAGTTCACATACGAGAAATGTCCCTCTAGAGGCATACCGATTGATGCACCGGTTTCAGCATCCCAGATTCGAATGGTCTTGTCACGGGATCCGGAGATGATGTGCTTCCCATTGGAAGAGTAAGCAACAATCTGCACCCCATCTGTGTGCCCAACTAGAGGCCTGCCAATTGGAGCACCAGTCTCAGCATCCCAGATCCGAATGGTCATATCAGCGGATCCAGAGGCGATGTTCCGCCCATCAGGGGAGTATGCAAAAGACCACACACCGTCAGTGTGCCCTTTTAGAGGGTTGCCAACTTCAGTACCAGTGTCGGCATCCCAAATTCGAATGGTGTTGTCACTAGACCCCGAAGTGATATGCCGCCCATTGGGAGAGTAAGCGACAGATATCACAGATCGAGTGTGTCCCTCTAGTGGTGTGCCAATTGCTGCGCCAGTTTCAGCATCCCAGATTCGAATCGTCTCATCCGAAGATCCGGAAATGATGTGCTGCCCATTGGGAGAGTAAGCAACAGCATACACCTCACGTGTGTGCCCTTCTAGAGGCCTGCCAACTGGAGCACCAGTATCGGCATCCCAGATCCGAATGGTCATATCAGCGGAGCTAGAGACGATGTGCCGCCCATCGGGAGAGTAAGCAACGGATCTCACATAGTCAGTGTGACCCTTTAGTGGGTTGCCGATGGTAGTACCAGTCTCGACATCCCAAATACGTATCGTGTTATCATAGGATCCACTGACAATGTGGTGCCCGTTTGGAGAACAGCTGACGGACCAGACTCCACCAGAGTGTCCAATCCATTGCAACGGTGGCGCCGGCCATGACAACAACTTCCCTTTCTGCATCTTAATAGTTTTAGTAAACCACTTGCTGAAGATGGCTGATAAAGGTGACTGTGAAGGCAGGAAGGCTCCCGTTGAAATATAGGTGTGCGGAGTGCTGATAGAGATCGGGGTGTGGAAGGTGATGATAAAACGACAAACATCCCGGATTCTCTCAACAACAGTGGAATCGTCATTCTACATCAAGTTGGAATCATTTCGGGAAATGGCAGTACGGAGGTGAACTCACCTTGGCCCAAGAGATCACTCGTCGCAAGCTTGGAGCACCAATCGGCACCATTCCCATAACACTCAATGTTTCAACCCAAAATAACCCATACAATCCTCCAAAGAGTTCTTTCAACATTCCCCACACACAACGATCTCCATTGTCGGGAGCAAAGCAAACATGATTTGACCAATAGAGAGCACTATATTGCAAAGCGTCGGAAATGTGCTCTTTGATTCGCAATGGGAGGTCATGGACGTCCGCATTAGCAAGCCGGGAATCTTCGAGCTTGCAGATATTGAAACGGAGCTGTTCGACCATCGTCTTGAGGCAAGCAATTCCCAGCTGCATGTTAGCGACTTCTGGGTTGACTTGATAGGCGCAGTGATTGCTGATAAAGAATTCCGAAATTGACAAATGTCGGACACGAACGCCTCCATTGGCCGCTTCGTCGCGATACAGCAAGGAGCTGAGATCGTTCACCCACTTTTTGACCAGATTAGGCTTCACTCCTGCCAGCTCTGCAACCGATGCTTCACACAGTGTGCGATATGGGGCCGCTGTAAGCAGCACTCCAATCACCTGCCGAAACTCGTCATTGATTGGCACCCTTTGCGTTTGTAAGACGCTGGAGTAAAGATTGTATAGAGGCTTCGAACCAGTGCCGGCTGAGTCTTGCAGAGCTACCTTCAAAGTCTTCTCGGGGTCTTCACATTGCCTAAGGGTAAGGACAAGAGTCTTGATGAAGATGAAAAGACCGTTCGCCCGAGAGATCACTCCTTCAAAGAGCGATTGTTCTGGCCAAGGAATGGGGAGGCACCACTTTTCAGCCACTAAATCGAACTGGCTTCGGGCGAAGGTTTGCAAATCAGCTCCGGCTTCTTGGTCCGTGACCAAGTCATATCGCGAATATGATGATCGAGGGAGACGGTTGAAAAAGCGTTGGATTTCGTCTTCAGGTCTACTGGTTACAATGATCTTGAGCCACGGAACATGGGAGGCCGCCGCAGTCACCGCCTTCAAGAGGGCTGGACGATTTTGATCATCCCCACATTCGTCGAGTGCGTCAATGACAAAGACGAGGGCATGGTTCGGGTGGCGAGGGAGGTTGCAGATGAGGTCGAGGAAGAGAGTGTCATTCATCGACCTTGATGTCAGATTTGGGTCACTACGAAGACGGTCTGCGACGATGCTTCGAAAGGGGGGGAACATTTCGGCGAGTTTGGAGATAAGAGTGGGGAGGATGTTTCTGATCTCGCTCATATTCGCGTCATCCCTCTGGCAGAAAAATGCACCAGCGAGCCGCCGTTTGTTGTGAAGCTTTTGACAGATGGAATGAGCCAATGACGTTTTACCAATTCCGGGTAACCCGTGGATCCAGTAAATATTGCTCGTATCCGACTCATTGGCCGCCCAGGCGATGATTTGATTCAACAGAGTCTCCCGGGTGCCTTCCATACAACAGAGTGTCAAGTCATAACCCGTCTCGACGCGTTTGAGCCGCGTAAGCAAAAATTCTTGCTCTACGCAAGCCATTGAGAACGATTATGACCAACTAGGGGCAATAAGTGCTTACCATTCTTTTTCGCTAGTCGGAGCGCCTCAACATCAACTGCATGGTTGAAGTCCTCAATCACCTTAGCCAGCTCTCTGTCCATTTCTTCGATCTTTTCTGGGTGGGCCAACCCACCGACCGCTCTCACTGTGAACATCAGTATTTACTAACTCCAGAACATGACCGCCTACTACCTTTGACATAGCTGCATGAGAACTCTGCAACCCTTTGCATCACTTCGAACATTCGCTGGGTGACCTTCTCCAAGATTTCTGTCTCTTCGCAGACGATGTCATCTGCGACCTTCTTCCCCAAAGGCAAAATGCGCTGTAGCCGATCCAAGAGGGCCGATGGTATCTGGTCGTATTTGTTTTGTTCCTTCAAGAGCTAAACAGGCAAGTGTTAGCTCCGTTCCTGATACGCAGATAGAAGGCACGAACCTCGAACGTGACGCTGGCAAACCTGAAGACAGCCTTTGCGACAGGATTCAACTGGAGGATGTCAGTCCCTCGCTGGTTGCCATTTGGTGGGAGAACTGACGTCTGCGAGGACAGCCCCGTACTTAATAGCCTTGTCTACAACCCTCTCTGTCCGTGCACCCATCATAGGGGAGTGTTCGTTTAACAATCTCTCGAGTTCCTTGAGCAACGAGCGGAGTGATTCCGCCTATGCGGACATTATTAGTTGGATGCGATGTGCGGTTGCAAAGAGGCGTACCGTAGGGCCCACAGAGAAATGTAATTCAATAGGGCAACGATACTTTCCAACAACAACCACCTCTGCGCTTCTCTATCAGATAGGAGCGGACTGGTTGGGGATAATGACCAACCTGGTACCACAATCTTGTGGTCATTGGATGTCCAATACTCATTAAATGGCCCTTGAATGTCGATATCTTTGATATTCTGGTGCTTCTTCGCCCACGGTAGGTGGCCACTCTTGATTTGAATTTCCACGCGCACCTGGGATGTCGGGGAAATATCCCTATATACGTACAGGCTAGGTGAGTGTACGTAGGGAGAGGACGAAGGACATACGGTGGTTGGACTGGTGCCCAGGTGCTGTTGTCTTTCCTCTCTAACTCTATCGCCTCACTTCCTACAAACAAGACCAGTTTATACTTCAAATCTGGGACATCTTGCACAATGATTTCTTTTTGTTATCCTAGATGAGCTATGTGGACCTGAATTGAATTGAAGCGACGCACCATTCAGGTAGAGGCTTTTTGGGTATCATCAGCAACAATGCGACGCTATACATCCATCGAGGTGCTCACAGATTCTTTGTTTGGGGTGCCTTGGTCGCCATAGTCGTTCGCTCTGTAGGGCTTCGAGGTGCAGGAGAGATCGAGAAAGGACCGATCGATATGTCCGGCCGCGGTGTGCGGCCGATGACAGCTGACGTCTGTCACGACATATTGGTCACCGGGTTCTGATGCCGTCGCCCTCAAATTTCTGGAACACGGCGACTCGAGTGGAAAAGCAAACTCACGAAAGCCCGATCACGAGGTTATCCCTGTGCTTTTGCTCAATCTGTCAGCATGAACAAGTTCAAACGCGCGGTGCCCATCGTCACTCACCGAGGGCGAGAACACACGTGGGTCGCTCGCCGGCCTTTGGAAGCGCACCTGCTGTATTTTCTGGCTAGCCATACTCACAGAGCTCATAAGTGCGTGTGCATACTTCGATTAGACCATCGCGTCGAACATGAAACTCGCAGAAGCACTTTATTTTACCTCTCATGTATAGAAGACATCTTTTGCAGTGCTACATCCTCTCAGGAACAGACTGACCCCAAAATGCTCTGCTACACCCTCGCCTGTGAGAGTGTTTCGTTGTCGACGTCCCGTCCTCGCTCATTGCTCCTTCACTTGTACGTATCGTATGCCTCATCTATAAACTAGGTCCAACAGACTGGTATGTGGCTAACAGACTGGCAAAAAGGAATGACCGGCCGTTCTACGAAGCATTGAACAATAGTTGCCGTTGATCGGAACTCGAGAAAAGCCGAAAGCTCCTCAGGATAGTAAGGAACGCAGATGGTAGTGCGCTGGATATGGTCGAAGGGGCTAATAAGCAAGAAAGGCTTAGCGAATAAAGTGTCTTAGTGGCAACAAAAGGAAATTTTTTAGGGAGGCAAAATGAATATTGTTTGTCTTCCCGGTTCTTGCTTCCCTCACCTGATCCGGGGAACACCAACTTACAGCCTTCTCCACAGCCCTCTCGGTCGATCCGCGCATTATTGGTGAGTACCCCTTTAACAATTCTTCGAGTTTATGAAGCGAAGAGCGCAGGGACTTCGTCCATGTGTAGGTTATTGACTGACCGGGATGTGCAGTTGCAAAGAAACGAACGGTAGTGCTCGCAGAGAATTGTGTTTCTAGAGACCAGATTCTTTCCAACTAAAATAATGTCCTCTACGTTTTGCCATTAAATGCAAGCGGACAGTTGGTGATCATGACCGACTAGGTACAGTGAATACATGCTCGTTGGTGCTCCAATGATCATTGAAAGGCGCCTGAAGGTCGATATGATCGCCTCGTTCGCTGGTCGGTTTTTGGCCCAAAATGAATGACTACTTTCGTTAGGGTATAGACTGATAATATAATGAATTGTCCAAGCGCACATAATCGCCATGGTGGTTCGGGGGCATCGAATACTCTGGTGCTTTACCAATAGAGAAACCAGAATAAAGGTTATACAGAACCGAGACGCCCCTTCTCTGACGCCCTGTAGGCGTGACTTCTAGAACGCAAGGATCAGCAGTGAGAAGCCGGCGGATAGAGCAAAAAGTGGCCCATAATGTCACCATGTAGTCACAGGAAGAGATATAAGGCAGACGTTCGTGTAACGTAAACTATTTCTTAGCACGTTAACTTGGATTACCAAACCCAAAATGAATCAAAGGTCAGATGTAGTTCAAGGAGATTTTATTGACGTTATGGATGCAAAACCCGAGGTATATCACTGCCCTAATATGTCTGATCTTCGTCTAGAGAAGATCGCTGATTGTGACAAAATGAGAAGTCTAAGGAAGCAGGGACTAAAAGATTAATAATCAAAGAGGCACTAGTAAACCTAAATACAAGTACAGAGACTGGAAAGAAAGCCTAAGCATTTGCACTATTGAAAATTTCGGCCCAAGAGGTCCCAAAGACAAAGTCTTCAAAATCAAGAGTGACTGTTCTAGAATGAGAGGTCGGAGGGATTGTCAGCAGAGCAGATGAATGCAGGCCTGTGCGACAATCCGTAGGTACATAGTATAGTAAACCATTATTTGAGTCTCTGACCCAACCATTTGCATCTGGCTGTGCATGAAAATCGGCGAGAGGCGGGCGGATAGGAGGACGTAGAGGGAACTCCCACACATGGATTGTGGTATCCCAAGAACCAGAGACAATGTGTTGCCCGTCAGGAGAGCATGCGATAGATATCACATAATCGGCATGCGCCATTAGTGGCTTGCTGATTGCAGCACCAGTGGTGGCGTCCCAGATTCTAATGGTCCTGTCAGCAGATGCAGATATAATGTTCTGCCCGTTGGGAGAGTATACCACTGATAGGACAAAATCAGTGTGCCCCTCCAGGGGCACGCCAACTACAGCACCCGTTTCAGCATCCCAGATCCGAATGGTTTTGTCGTAAGATCCAGAGGTGATGTGCTGGCCATCAGGGGAGTAAGCCACAGAACGCACATCATCAGTGTGCCCCTCTAGAGGGTGGCCAATGGCAGCACCGGTCTCAGCATTCCAGATTCGAATGGTCTTATCATGGGATCCAGAGATGATTCGCTGCCCATCAGGGGAGTATGCAATAGATCGCACTCCGGACTTGTGGCCATTTAGAGGTTCGCCAATTGCAATGCCAGTCTCAGCATCCCAAATTCGAATAGTGCCGTCAGTAGAGCCAGAAACGATGCGCTGCCCAGTGGGAGAGTAAGCAACGGAATGAATATCCCCAGTATGCCCCTCTAGAGGGCTCATCACTGCAGCACCAATCTCGGCATCCCATATTTGAATGGTGCCATCACGACATCCGGAGACAATATGTCGTCCATTAGGAGAACAAGCAACGGAACACACATCATCAGTGTGCCCCTGTAGTGGCTTGCCAACTGCAGCGCCAGTCTCTGCATCCCACATGCGAATAGTTGTGTCAGCCGATCCGGAGATGATTCGCCGCCGATTGGGAGAGTAAGTCACGGACAACACCCCAGAAGTGTGCCCCGCCACAGGGTCACCAAAAGGAGCGCCAGTCTTGGAATCCCAGATTCGAATGGTCTGATCACCAGATCCAGAGATGATATGCTGCCCATTGGTAGAATAGGCAACGGAGTTCACATATGAGATATGTCCCTCTAGAGGCCTACCGATTGCTGTGCCGGTTTCAGCATCCCAGATTCGAATGGTCTTGTCACAGGATCCGGAGATGATGTGCTTCCCATTGGAAGAGTAAGCAACAATCCGCACCCCATTTGTGTGCCCAACTAGAGGCCTGCCAATTGGAGCACCGGTCTCAGCATCCCAGATCCGAATGGTCATATCAGTAGATCCAGAGGCAATGCTCCGCCCATCAGGGGAATATGCAACAGACCACACACTGCCAGTGTGCCCCTTTAGAGGGTTGCCAACCTCAGCACCAGTGTCGGCTTCCCAAATTCGAATGGTAGTGTCAAAAGACCCCGAAATGATATGCTGCCCATTGGGAGAGTAAGCGACAGACATCACAGATCGAGTGTGGCCCTCTAGAGGTGTGCCAATTGCTGCGCCAGTTTCAGCATCCCAGATTCGAATCGTCTCATCATCAGATGCGGAAATGATGTGCTGCCCATTGGGAGAGTAAGCAACAGCACACACCTCACGTGTGTGCCCTTCTAGAGGCTTGCCAACTGGAGCACCAGTATCGGCATCCCAGATCCGAATGGTCATATCAGCGGAGCCAGAGACGATGTGCCGCCCATCGGGAGAGTAAGCAACAGATCTCACATAGTCAGTGTGACCCTTTAGTGGGTTGCCGATGGTGACACCAGTCTCGACATCCCAAATACGTATCGTCTTATCATAGGATCCACTGACAATGTGGTGCCCGTTTGGAGAACAGCTGACGGACCGGACCAAATCAGAGTGTCCAATCCATTGCAACGGTGGCGTTGGCCATGACAACAATTTCCCTTTCTGCATCTTAATAGTTTTTGTAAACCACTTGCTGAAGACGGCTGATAAAGGTGACTGCGAAGGTAGGAAGGGTCCCGTTGAAATATAGGTGTGCGGAGTGCTGATAGAGATCGGGGTGTGGAATGTGATGATAAAACGACAAACATCCCGGATTCTCTCAACAACAGTGGAATCATCATTCTACATCAAGTTCGAATCATTTCGGGAAATGGCAATACGGAGCTGAACTCACCTTGGACCAAGAGATCACTCGTCGCAAGCTTGGAGCACCAATCGGCACCATTCCCATAACACTCAATGTTTCAACCCAAAATAACCCATACAGTCCTCCAAAGAGCTCTTTCAACATTCCCCACACACAACGATCTCCATTGTCAGGAGCAAAGCAAAGATGATTTGACCAATAGAGAGCACTATATTGCAAAGCGTCGGAAATGTGCTCTTGGATTCGCCCTGGGAGGTCATGGACGTCCGCATTAGCAAGCCGGGAATCTTCGAGCTTGCAGATATTGAAACGGAGCTGTTCGACCATCGTCTTGAGGCAAGCAATTCCCAGCTGCACGTTAGCGACTGCTGGGTTGACTTGATAGATGCAGTGATTGCTGATAAAGAATTCCGAAATTGACAAATGTCGGACACGAACGCCTCCATTGGCCGCTTCATCTCGATACAGCAAGGAGCTGAGATCGTTCACCCACTTTTTGACCAGATTAAGCCTCACTCCTGCCAGCTCTGCAATCGATTCTTCACACAGTGTGCGATATGGGGCCGCTGTAAGAAGCACTCCAATCACCTGCCGAAACTCGGCATTGCTTGGCACCCTTTGCGTTTTTAAGACGCTGGAGTAGAGATCGTATAGAGGTCTCAAACCAGTGCCGGCTGAGTCTTGCAGTGCTACCTTCAAAGTCTTCTCGGGGTCTTCACATTGCCTAAGGGTAAGGACAAGAGTCTTGATGAAAATGAAAAGACCGTTCGCCTGAGAGATCACTCCATCAAAGAGCAATTGTTCTGGCCAAGGGATTGGGAGGCACCACTTTTCAGCCACCAAATCGAACTGGCTTCGGGCGAAGGTTTGCAAATCGGCTCCGGCTTCTTGGTCCGTGACCAAGTCATATCGCAAATATGATGATCGAGGGAGACGATTGAAGAAACGTTGGATTTCGTCTTCAGGTCTACTGGTTATAATAATCTTGAGCCACGGAGCATGGGAGGCCGCCGCGGTCACCGCCCTCAAGAGGGCTGGACGATTTTGATCGTCCCCACATTCGTCGAGTGCGTCAATGACAAAGACGAGGGCATAGTTTGGGTGGCGAGTGAGGTTGCAGATGAGGTCGAGGAAGAGAGTGTCATTCATCGACCTTGATGTCAGATTTGGGTCACTACGAAGACGGTCTGCGACGATACTTCGAAAGGGGGGAAACATTTCGGCGAGTTTGGAGATAAGAGTGGGGAGGATGTTTCTGATCTCGCTCATATTCGCGTCATCCCTCTGGCAGAAAAATGCACCAGCGAGCCGCCGTTTGTTGTGAAGCTTTTGACAGATGGAATGAGCCAATGACGTTTTTCCAATTCCGGGTAACCCATGGATCCAGTAAATATTGCTCATATCCGACTCATTGGCCGCCCAGGCGATGATTTGATTCAACAGAGTCTCCCGGGTGCCTTCCATACAACAGAGTGTCAAGTCATAACCGGTCTCGACGCGTTTGAGCCGTGTAAGCAAAAATTCTTGCTCTACACGAGCCATTCAGAAGGATTATGACCAGCTAGGGGCAATAAGTGCTTACCATTCTTTTTCGCTAACAGGAGCGCCTCAACGTCCACTGCGTGGTTGAAGTCCTCAATCACCTTAGCCAACTCTCTGTCCATTTCTTCGATCTTTTCTGGGTGGGCCGACCCACCGACCGCTCTCGCTGTGATCATCAGTACTTGCCAACTGCGGAACATGACCACCTACTACCTTTGACATAGTTGCATGAGAACTCTGCGACCCTTTGCATCACTTCGAACATTCGCTGGGTGACCTTCTCCAAGATTTCCGTCTCTTCGCAGACGACGTTGTCTGCGACCTTCTTCCCCAAAGGCAAAATGCGCTGCAACCGATCCAAGAGGGCCGATGGTATCTGGTCGTACTTGTTTTGTTCCTTCAAGAGCTAAACAGGCAAGTGTTAGCTCCGGTCCCGATACGCAGACCGACGGCACGAACCTCGAACGTGACGCTGGCAAGCCCGAAGACAGCCTTCGCGACAGGATTCAACTGGAGGATGTCAGTCTCTCGCTGGTTGCCGTTTGGTGGGAGAACTGACCTCGGCGAGGACAGCCCCGTACTTAATAGCCTTGTCTACAACCCTCTCTGTCGGTGCACTCATCATAGGGGAGTGTTCCTTTAACAATCCCTCGAGTTCCTTGAGCAACGAGTGGAGAGATTCCGCCTGTGCGGACATTATTAGTTGTCTGCGACGCGCGGTTGCAAAGAGGCGCACCGTAGGGCTCGCAGAGAAATGTAATTCAATAAGGCAACGATACTTTCCAACGACAACCACCTCTGCACTTCTCTATCAGATAGGAGCGGACTGGTTGGGGATAATGACCAACCTGGTACCGCAATCTTGTGCTCATTGGATGTCCAATACTCATTAAATGGCCCTTGAATGTCGATAACTTTGATATTCTGGTGCTTCTTCGCCCACGGTAGATGACCACTCTTCATTTGAATTTCTACGCGCACATGGGATGTCGGAGAAATATCCCTATATACTCACAGGTTCCGGTGAGTGTATGTAGGGAGAGGGCGAAGGACATACGGTCGTTGGACTGGTGCCCAGGTGCTGTTGTCTTTCCTCTCTAACTCTATCGCCTCACCTCCTACAAACAAGACCGGTTTATACTTCAAATCTGGGACATCTTGCACAATGATTTCTTTTGTTACCCTAGATGAGTTGTGTGGGCCTAAATTGAAGTGAAGCACCGCACCATTCAGGTAGAGGCTTTTTGGGTATCATCAGTAACATTGCGACGCTGTGTATCCATCGAGGTGCTCACAGGTTCATTGTTTGGGGTGCCTTGGTCGCCATAGTCGTTCGCTCTGCAGGACTTCGAGGGGCAGGGGGCAGAAGAGATCGGGAAAGGTGTCAGAGCCGTGTCCGGTCGGAGGGCGGACGTGTGGCCAGGATAGGGCGTATACCGTACAATGCCGTGGACTACCAATGACGACCAGCCGTCGTCGGGATTGGACTGAAGGATGGGAACGAAAGGATGAGAAAGGGGACCGGTACTCTAGTTGATCCTCAAACTGAGAAACTAGCAAGCGAGTACATGGATATTTAAATAATAAGAAATCAGACAATAATCGGAAACACGTTGCAGAGCAACGAAACTAAAATGGAAGGGCGGGACCCCCCGCAGCCCGAGTAACAGGGCCATCGCGCGTCGGCGAGCCGAGCGCTAGTGCCTCGAAAGGGAAGCCGGCGCGCCGGACCATTTCCGTGAGCCTGGAAATGTCACGGCCGGCACGGTACGTGACAAAAGGATCGATCGACATCCGGCCCATGACAGCTCGGGTTCTTCCCTCAAATTTCTGGAACACGGCGACTCGAGTGGAAAAGCAACTCACGAAAGCCAGATCACGAGGTTATCCTTGTGCTTTTGCTCGATCGTCACTGGCCGAGGGCGAGAACACATCCTGGGTCGCTCGCCGACCTTTTGGAAACCACCTGCTATATTTTCTGGCTAACCATACTCAAAGAGCTTATAAGTGCGTGTGCGTACTTCGATTAGACCACCGCGTCGAACATGAAAATCATGTATACATAGAAAACAGCTTTTGCAGTGCTACATCCTCTCAGGAACAGACTGAGCTCAAAATAACCGACTGCACCCTCGCCTGTGGGAGTGTTTCGTTGTCGACGTCCCGTCCTAGCCCATTGCTCCCTTACTTCTATCGTATGCTTCATCGATACACTAGGTCTTTACTACCTGGGACAAACAAGAACACGAGTGTAGACAATCCAACATTGGCCGATTTCCACGAACTCGTCATGCTTGGCCCAGAGAGTCACGAGTGTGTTTTACCGAGTCCAGGCAGATCACATGCTATTTTGAGTTGTGCTATGTTGCGACCTTGCAGCACAAAATCTTCATCACAACGATAGGGAATGAAAGGATTGGATATTGACGGTAGTACACCGGGAATTGTGGAATAGCACGAAGTGGTCAACGAAGCCTCATTTCAGATATCGGGATCTCTCTCTAAAACCGGACCAAAGGCCCTCCGAAGAGGTGCTATAATGACTTTCTCTTTATCCCACTAGTGCGGCAAAATTAGTTTGGCGACAGACGACCCCACAGAGACTTACCACACCAGATTTCCAGTATATATCAGCTTCTACATTTGTTCGCACTTCTTCGATAGACTTTGCTCTGACGAGTAGTAACGATCCCGCCATTTTCTTTGGAGCGTCTGCTGCGGCAATCGACTCAGGGGTAAAGAAGGCACCGCCGAACACTGAAGAGGTATGAGTTTGAGGCAGCGAATTGCGGAGAATCGCTCACAGTAGTATCCTGCCTCTTGACCTGGCTTTGTCCCATGTAAGTGCTTCTCTCGTACAGCAAGGCGGCGAGCCAGAGTATCTTTGTCCGTGTAATCTGGAGCCCAGATCACGAAAACATGAGTCTTTGCATCTTCAGGGAGTCCGGAGGAGGTAGACGAAGTGCGTATCGAGAAGGAAGACGGAGTTTTATAAGACGCTTGCCTAAACCAGAACGATGCTGAGCTCCTCAGGAGCGGGGCCGAGACCAAGCGTATGCCTATTGGCATGGTTTTCAACACCCTTCGCGACACCAGTGCTTGCATGATGTCTGCTCGATGTTGATGCGAAGTGCAAGTGGCATTTTGGTTTCGTCCATTCCACCTGTTTTTCGATGCTCAACCAAATCACCGGAAGTCGGAAGTCAGAGGTCGGTTCTAGTCCACGTTTCTCATTTCGTTCCCTCTCTTATCAGTATCGGGTTGTATGTCCGCCTTTTGGCCGACAAATGCATTCATTGACATGCCTGCGAATAACTTAGTTCCTCTCATTCGGCGCTTCAACGCTCCTGATCGTGAACTGGGCCTCAATAATCTCGAACTGGAAGGAAGAAACGCCGCCGAAGTCTCGTCTCTAGACAAGGTAGCAAGGCCTTCGAGACGCGATGAAACCGGAACTCTGAGGAAGAATCGTCCTTGAATCGGAAGAGGATGTCCAAAGATAGTGATTGAGCCATTTTGGCCCCATGTTGCTCGCGTGGGCGGTGAAAGCACACTCAAACTCTGCGCATTCCCAAATTACCAAGATAGATAGGATATCCAATATCCGTACAGAACTATAATCAAGCTACTTGGACATTAACGCATAGTCGCAAATCAAACCGGTTACACTTTATCGGCCAAACGCCTGCTTCATTCTCACCCTCCAGATCGCTGCATACGCCGGCTCAGGGGCTTGAACACTTGTTGCCGGAACATTCAAAGCGCCCCCAATCGCACTCCCATTGGGTACATCCGCTAGTCCCTCTTCCGCCAACTCGTCGGCATCCATATATTTCGGCTTGAACCAACTCTCTGGAAACTCATCCCCTGTCCTCGGGATAACCAATGTAGAGACGATCGGATCAGCAATCCATGGCATATTCCACACTTCCTTGATAAGGTTCACGAGATAATACTGCTCGTTTTCCTCCGTTCCCTCCGACACCTGCTGACCGGACGATGGAAGCGCCTCCAGAGGATGTCGGGAGCCGATGGTGAAGTCTCGTCGACGCCGCTTCTCGAGATCCGCCATGATGAAATCTTCTCGAGTGAGGAGACGAGACAGCCTGCTCCCTAGCGATTCGCGCGCCGAGCTCATGTACGTCGTCCGCGTCTGGTCGCTGCGGAGACGGCGGTGTCCTCGCTGCCGGGACTGCCGGTGCTCCTTCATTCGTCGCCCGTGTTCGCCAATGTCAGCGTCCGAGGCTTCCAATATCTCCGGCACCTCCTCCTCCTCCTCCACTGTCGGTGCTCGTGATGCTCGCGACATCCTCCATGTCTTTCGTTGCTGGCCCCCACCAACCGTGGAATAGGCCGAGTTGCGCGGAGAGGTTGGGGGAGAAATGACGAGCGCGGTGATGGGCCTTGCAGCAGCATCGTTGGGGTGAAGATATTTTACGGATGGAGGGGAAATGCCCTCAAGGGATTGACGGCGGAACTCTTGTGAGACTTTGTGGAGGAGATTCCCTCGTCGTCTTGGAGTCGGAAAGGGTGACGGTGGAGGACCGAGTTCGTTCGCTGTGGAAGTTCTCGTATCCACGTTTTCCCTCTTCTCAATCATACGCTCATCTTGTGTTGGCGTTGGCGGTTGAACAGCGATGAAGGAAGTAGTGTTGCGCGGGGAGAGAAGGGGTGCTGGAGCAAAGGATAGGGAAAGTTGAGGGGAGCGCGATCCTTGAGCTGGGATTAAGGAAGCCATTGGTTGCGGGGTGGTGCGAGGTGTATAGAAGAGGGTACAGGCGGAGGCGGAATCTCGAGATTATATACGCTGAGTGGAGGCTGGTGAGGGGAATGGTTCTTGCATGCTTTCCCGCTACACACGCAGGCGAGCGCACCTTACCACCGGCTACCCGCCTGTACGCCTCGAGGCAGGCGATGCTCCACCCCTTGTTGCAGATCGGAATTTTCGGTAGTCTTTCATTCGTCTTCCATGCCCGCGTGCCCAAATGGTCGTGTTGTGCTGGGTGGCTATGAATGTGCGAGGTGGCACAACCTCCGCGTGTTATGCACACTGCTATCCCACGGACTGTAATTATTCCCTTTCAGAAAAGACGCCGATGTACGAATACAAACAAGGGTTGTAACGATCGATAACCCTTGCCTGTAATTGTTTAACACTTTTACTTGCCGGCCCGTTCACCTGCTTTCTTTTCACATGCAATGTCCACAATTGTGGGCGCACAGATCACGCCTAGATATCGGGACGTCCCTTTACGAACACTGCCCCGCAAAGTTTGGTTCACATTGTTTCTTTATTTGTCTCGAGATAAGTGTATTCATACACGGGTGACTCAATCGGGCTTCGAAGGCATGTGCTCCATGGTGGAATCGACGGCCGCCTGGAAGCTAGAGCATCAGAGGGAACCTGGGAACCTTGGGAACGATCACACTTACACCTGCACCTGAACCAATAGGGATTGTATCTTGAGTCTTACGCACCAGGGAAATTACAATGAAACACACCCTCAGTATCACTTTGAGTGGTCACTCGTCTTGTTCGTTGATGTTCCTCGTCCCACCCGTCCAACGGTTCTGAGCCTGTGGTCCCTCCTCGATCTCAAGCACTTCGTCATACTCAGCACCCGCTTCCAATTCCGGTTCATCCTCGATCGAGCCCCAGTTGTATCGGCCGGAGCCTCCTTTGGGCACGCTTTTATCGCGATTGTTACGCGAGAGGGAACTAAGGGGCACGAACCATTGTCAGGGTGGGTGAAACCGTGAGAGCGCAGTATCGAAGTATGAAATGAAAAGGTGGGATGTTGAACATACCGGTCGTGAACGAGAGCGCGAGGGTAGGTTGCACGTTTGGTACCCGTCATGGTGGTTGTGTTCCAGTAGCCACGGTGGTGGGGTTCTTATATACGCGCTGTCGGATGCGGGGCCGTCGTCATCGAGGTATCAGACACATGGAGGTCGTTCTCAATTCTGAATGTGCCTCTTTGTGGCGCATCCCACGGAATTCCGTGAAGATCCAGCCTTGATCCAACGTACCCACACGTCTCTTAGCTTGGAATCCTCCAAACGCTCCAAACGCGCATGTACGTAGCTATCCTTCGGCGGAAGCGGAGTCCAACTATGTTACAATGACGTCGACCCTTTGCATATTTGTTGCATATTTGAACACTCACTCACCGTCGCATTTGCACTGCATACCAGCCGGAACTTGGCTAGCCCACGCACCACAACGATTCTGGCATGTTTCCTAACCTGTTGCGTACATGCATCAAACACATTGGCGCAAAAATCCCGGATTCTCATAGACTCGCTCATCCAGGACGACGAGGTAAGATCTTCTTAACGCGATAGTGGTGACACCTTGATGGCGCTTTCACGATTAGCCTTCAAGGAAGTTACTCTCCGAGCCTCGCAAGGTATGATTTCACTCCATTCATTGCCCATATTTCTCGAGTCCGTGGCCTAGGCCATCTTCAACCAACGAGGACACTTACACTACTTCATGGAACGAAGGAGCCGCATTCACGCGCCTCGCGATTCATGCGGGCGATTATAATACCAAGGTTCCGGTCCACGATCAACTCTTCATCCCAGAAACTATCCACTTCACCACATTACTGACTGCGGTGTGTCTCACCATCATGCGATCGACTATCCATGGTGTGGCCGTCGATATCATCCAATCACTCTGCACCAGTTGCGCTGATGATCCAGTTGCAGCCCCTTGGCCATGCCGATCACTGGAGGAGGCACCCCAAAGATTACTGAATTACTGAAGGCTCTCAAGACACAACGGTAAAATATATGTTGGAACGTCTGGTCAAGTTTCTCTAGCGGGTTATCAGCACAGCTGCGAGGACGCACGTTATGCCCAAGTGGACTCTACACCCAAACACTACTCACACCTTTCAGCCGGTTCGGACGATGGCGCGGACAATGGGTGAACCTCATCTTTTCGCCTGCATCCCGAAGGTCCTTCTTTTGATCACGGGTGTTCGTGGTTATTGGAGCGCTCGGAACCTCTGACGTGTTCTATACCGGGTACTTGTTGCCTTCAGGACTGCATCAGCAAACTCGCCGGACACCGACAGCAGTTCGATCGTTAGTACGCTGGTGTGTATCACTAAGATAGTGTATGAACGTAACACTGACTTTACTTCATCCACTCACTCTGTAATCCTTGCCCAGGTCTAGAGGGCCATCAGCTTCCCTCGTATTTTTCATCGTTGTGTCATTTCACTGCTACTGAACAGGGCTCAGATCGACTACCGAATTATAGTCCGCGATGATCCTGAACTGCGAAACCCGGACTAGGTGCACTCCAATCACCATGTCATTTCTAGAACCACTGAGACTTAAGTAGACAATATAGCCCACGAAAACAAATGTCAGATACCAGTTTTTCCGCTTATCTGGAGATATCCGAGTGAGTAGGTTTGATGCATTGGTATGGTTGACAGTGGTTTCTTTCGCTTTCGCCAAGGGGCTGGTACTGGCCCATTCCAAGCCTCCACGGCTGCCCAAAACTCACTCAGATATCGGCAGAATGAAAGGGGGAGAGTATACCCTGGATGATAAAAGCTTGAACTTTGAACTTTGTAAATTAGTTTGTATTTGTAGCAAGGTCCAGAGTGGCAGAGGGGATAGAGTTAGCCTGGCGAAATGCTCAATGCAGGCTCTCCGTCAATCACGACAGCAAACAAATTGTCTCGCGCTTGCCCTTACTTCCGTACGCACATTCGATCTTCGCCTTAGGGAGATATCTTCAATGGATGCATCTCTCCATCTACACCATTCTTGTGTATTTATATGTAAGAGGAATAGGGTAGACGTGTCGGTTGCTGCGATTCGAGATTCGAGATTAGCCAGTCAAGAGCGCGCGTGCATGGGGTACGCGTGGTTTGGCAACCGAAGGTAGTGGTCCAGACTGCGCCACGATATTAGGATTATTGTGGGCTACGTGGCTGCCGAA
>Ga0307515_10003709_pt1 | contig 32057 bp, 36 predicted proteins | sample 17_EM_MG_FD_194513 | JGI IMG/M metagenome (GOLD analysis project Ga0307515, IMG submission 194513) | Populus trichocarpa ectomycorrhiza microbial communities from riparian zone in the Pacific Northwest, United States - 17_EM | ecosystem: Host-associated > Plants > Roots > Unclassified | place... | reverse complement strand
GTAAAGATAGTAAGTTTAAAGTTAAAGTTATTATTTTTACCGCTATACTTAGATTTGTTAGTATAGAGCTTAGCTAAGTTAGCTAGCTCCTTACTATAGGTCTTTACTTAGGTAAGTTGCGGATTTATAACTTAGATAACGGCGGAAAGGTTTTAGTCCGTATTTTAGTTTATAGGGGTATTATAGTCTATAGCGTAGTCCGTAACTTAAGAGTAGGGTATATTTTAGCTAGTAAGGTTAATTTTAAAGCCGCTTAGGTTTATAGGGCAAATTTGGTTAAGTGGGTTAGGTATAAGGCTAGCAATTCTATTAAGTTTGGAAGAAGTAAAGAGTTCTTTAGTGGCTTTAACCTGGTCTAGGATTTCCTCTTTAGCCTATTCTGTTTGGTCCTTCTTATATATTATATTGTATAAAGACTATATAATAGTAACTTATTTACCCCTTTTAACCTATACGCTTTAGTAATATAAAAGGGTTTATAGGTTACGGATAGTAGTAGGGTTATAGGTCTTAAAAATAGCTTCCGTAAAGTCCGTAAAGTCTTCCTAGTATTGCTCCTATAGGTCGTTATTTATAAGCTTAAAATATTTATATTTAAGAACTTTAAATTTAATATATATTATGTTATGTTATTATATTCAATTACGCTGTTGCGGCTCCCGTTAGGGTCTATTAAATTTAATATAGTTGTTAATATCGGTTATAGATATAAGGTTGACTCCCTACCTCCACTTTTCTTAACCTTTATTAACTTGCTTACTTAGGTCTGCTATACTATATAGTGTAGTATAGTATGTTATAGGTGGGAAAGGTTTTATAGTAGTCCGCAAAGGCGGTTAACAGGTCTATAACGGTTTGTAGGAGGGTGGAGGGTTTTTATAAGGTCTTGCAACGGTCCGTAAAAGCGATTAATAGGTCTGTATTGGTTTATATGAGGGTAAAGGGTTCTATAAAGGTCTGTATTTACGTTTATAAACTTCTAGTAAACTGTATTAAGACTTAAATAAGTATATAGAGTTAGTAATAGGTCCGTAATCCCCGACTTCTAACCTTCTAGTAAGTTGTACTAGGAGTTTAAACGGGTGGTTGCTGTCGTGTATCGCTTAGGGGAGGTGTTAAGTAATTGCTAATCTGTGCGCGCTTACTAATTAGTGTTTATATTAACTTAATAATATAAGTAAGTTAGATCTAGGGGTATAAAATACGTATAGTATCGTATGCTCTTTTAGATGGTGGTAACTGTCGATTTTATTAAGGTAGACTACGTGGTCTATATACTAACGCGCCTCCCCCCTAATTAGTTAGTATATAGGTGGTTAGTGCACCAAACGCGTAAATACGCGTTTGTATACTAGGTGCTGTAATTATATATATAGATATATGGTGTTAAGAGAGTTCGTAATATTTACTACCTTACTTAGTTAATTTTAAGGACTTAATTAGCTACGGAGGTAGATTTATAATAATTCTTAATTAGAATTCCCCTTAGTCGTAATCTATTACTACCTCTCTATCCTTTACTACTACTTAATTATAATACTAATAAATTAAATAGCTTATTTAAAATAATGCTATATAATAGAACTTACTATTTATAGCTATTAGCCGGTTCCTAAACTATAAAGAATATATTAATAAGTTTATTACCTTATATACTACCCTAACTAGCTCTAATCCTCTTACTAAGTATAATAAGCTTAAGCCGCGCTACTAGCTAGAGCTTAAATATCTTTATATATACCTAGAAAAGTTCTATAAGGCTATATTTACTATTAAGGGTAAATGGATAGACCTTATAAATTATTTCTAGATACTTAATTAGCTTTTTTATAAGCTAAAGTAGATAAAGAAATACTTTATTAATCTTATTAAAAAGAAGAAACGAAGCCTAAATATTAAGACTAATATCTTTTTAGCTAGCTATACTAAAGCGGCTTAGGTGAAGTATAAGAAGTACTATTTTAAAGCAGATAAGACGGTAGTGTACTATACCGCAATTATTTTAAATCTAATACTTAAGATAAGCTAGTTTAAGTAATAGTAGTATAGCTACCCGGTAAAGGATAATTAGATTAATAGAGTTAAATTCTTAGTTAAGGAGCTCTATTTAATATATTAAGCTAATAAGCGTCCCTTATAGTTAGCGTCTTCTTTACTTATAAGAGGCCAGTTGCCTATAAAGCTAAAAAACTTAAAGCCGTTTACTACCGCCTAAGCTTATAAGTGCCTTAAGGTTGCTTATAAACCTACCCCTACGGTTAAACCGTTTTTCCTTAATTAGCTTACTAAATACCTTAAAACTAACGTCCTCTATCTTACTAACAGTAAGCTAAATAAATTTAACCTAATTAAATACTAGAATAATTGGTATATAAGTTAACCAGAACTTACCTAGTTTACCCTTAATATCCTTACTATACTACTAATATTAGATAAGTATAAGCGGCTGTTTAGTAACGCTAAAATACTATTAAAGGACCAATAATTGCGGCTTAAGATAGATATTATTAAAGTAGATAAGCTTCTGCGGCACTTATACGGCCCTCTACTATAGGGCGCCTTTAATAATAATAATATAGAAGTAGTAAAAGGCGTAGAGGAGCGTAATAAGATAGTTTTACTAGATAAATATAAGCTCGCGTAAAAGGCAATATTATAGTCTTTAGCCGCCGTAGAGTAAGAGGCTATTAGGGCAGATGATAACGTAGAGTAAGTAGCTATTGCTACAGGTAAGAAGCCGCTAGAAGAGACTTTCGCCGCTATTAAGGTTAATAATAACAGCGACGCGTTAAACAAGATACTGCTCTAGGATAGTAACAATCCTAAAGAGAAGGATAAGGAGGACGAGCTAGGGGAGTAGTATAGTTAATCTTATAATATTCGCCACCTACTATCTTACTTAACTAATACTAAAATCGTGCCAAGACCTCTATACTGACAGCTGGATATCCAGCAGCGCTCCTGGAGCGCCGCCAAGGATTACATCAGCTGGCGTGGATTTGAAGGCTGCCGCCAATCCACGCCAATCTAGTTCCTTCACTGCGAAACACTCTAAGCCAATGCTACGCAAAGCGACCTCGTCACGGTGTTAGTATCGAGACAAACGGTCATGAGCATCTGCGTTCTTTACCTGGAGAAGAGACTCGCCATACTCGTTCAAATCTGTGTGAAAGGCTTGCCGGTTAGCAAAAACCTCGAGCAGCTTCTGCATAGTGCGTTCTAAGGTCTCGTAGTATCTCCTTTTTGTCGATATCAACTCCGATTTCAAGGCTTTGGAAAAAGTCTCTGGATTAAAAAGGGTAAATGCAGGAGAACTAGATGGCACCACTATTCTAAACGAAATGGAAAGACTAATTGACATGCCGCCGGCTCCAGTTTTAATCGACATTGTGGTCATGATAGCGACGTTTATAAAATAACCAATCTGTCGGAAGCTTGCTCCTAAGGTATGAGTTTGTTGTGGGTACATAGAATTCGCATTCTGGAACATGATTTTCATAGGCGCTTTTATTGAAGAAAAGTGAGACCGCCCGAGAATGATAATGGCGACTTATGAGTGACGAACGTCTTAGACAGAAGCAAAATGACTCTTGGGGCTCCTTATCCCCTCGAGAGTAACACAGCTGTGCACGGTTGCGCCTCCTCTTATATGGCTTTAGTCCCTTAGCAGAGCCTAGGTCCTTCAGTTCATCGCAGGAGGATTTAAGAGCACCGGGCTTTGAAATGAGGCGCAGTTGCAGATTTCTGATCTCATTTTCCTGCCTTCTTGTGAGTCAAATTGAATTGCTCTTCTGCCTTTTGACTTACTAGATTCTTAGTGCGTGATGTTTGCTGCGACTGTAATTGATTCAGACCGCTGAGTGCTTCCATGATTTCTATTTGTTGATCTTGTGCCTTTAATGAAGAGTCGAGTTCTTTCCTCATGCTTCCCACACCTTCGTTTATAACATTTAGGGTACGGCATATATTTGAAGTTTCTATTGCGGTTTTGGCAGTATACAGCTCAATTTTAGGCAGGGCATATTGAACTTGTGGTGCTATCATCAAAACCTTGTGTTGAATTATGGGCAGGCACTGTTCGACCACTGAATTCAGACTTAAAATACAGCCTCGATCCTCTCTTAGGCCGCATTCAAGAGACTTGAGATCGGAACTGATGGTTAGAGCGTTTTCTAAGGTCGATGCGACAATAGTAGATGTGGATTCTGATGCTGTTGTAAGGAGGGAGAGTTTCTCTACCTGAGTATCACAAAGATTCCTGCATTTGCGGGTTACTATTAAGTTCACTTACTGAGATAGAAATATACCTGGAAATGAGAGTGAAGAGTCAATACTCACAATTGTAGTGATTGTAGTGCCACCAATAGGATACCATTGAGTTTCTGTACACCACTTTCTAGGCGATGTATATTTCCCTGTCGAAATGGATACAAGAGTTTCTTTGCTTGGAATTGAACTCTCATGTTGAGACTACCGGAAGGAGAGTCATGGTGCTTGAACTCATCTAGTAACTGTGTAAGGCGGTTTATTTCGTCCTCACATAGGCGAAGATGATTCCGGACCACCTGTCCAGAAGCCTAATAGTCCATCCGTAGCTTCGGAAGAACAGCTTTGATGACGCTAAAGGAGTTCTAAAGGCCATTGATTTGCTGGTACGCCGATTCGATCTCTTCACGTCTGCACTTCAAAGCTCCAAGTAGTCCACCAAGCCTTGACATAGAGATAAACCCAAGGAAACAATCCCGACCACAGTTCCTGTAACAGATATGGGGTCTGACATAGCAAGAATACTCCAAGAATCGAGGGCTATTTAGCGAAGGCCTGCTGAAGCTCTCTTCGGTACTGAACTCGCTGTTGGAGAAAACTTGTCGAGGGAAACTAAGAAGCTAACGGTTGTGTGCGCAAGGCTGAATCTGAACATCAACAGCTCACCTTGTTCATGGAGAAAGCCGACAAAATCAGCCTTACCGGATACGATATTTTGGTCCCGTACGTAGGAAGGCTGGCCCACGGACTGTGGCTGGGTCTACCGCTAGTTCTTTTGGTTGCCCAGCCTTGTCAACTCAAAGAGTCCGGACGGAGATGCGGTAAACGCAGAATACCTTCCCCACTTCCCAAAATCTCTCAAAAGATACATCCACAATGAGCTATACTCAGCCGCATAATACTCTCGGCCCATTGAACCTGCAGGGCCAGGAGTTTTACGGTGAAGACGATCTTGTGGCAAGTCTTCGGCTCCAGATCAAACAGACGCATACTGTCGAGAGTTTTTCAGCAGCGATCGACATCATTCAGGATGCGCTCCTTGTGGTACCCCACGTAGCTGATGAACGTTCCGTAGATCGATTAACAGAAGGCTGGTACGTCTACCGCCTCGGATTATACTTCTATCGTCGGTCCCTCCAGACGTCTTCAGCGGAAGATCTCGACACAGGGATAAGACACATACAACAGTCAATCGCTTTGACAGAAAAAGTTATTTACCACCCGAAACTTCAAACTTGGCTTATAGCACTAGCTCAAGCCCTGGGAACACGCTATGAGCGCGGAGGAGACGTGAAAGACTGCGATGAGGGTATCGAATTCATCAAACGGAGTATTTTTATCAACAATGGCGAGGATGACGAGCAATTGTTTAAGGCACGAGCGATTTTAGCAATTGCACATCAAAACCGGTATCAACTCACTGGATCTACGGCCGATCTGACGCAGGCTCTGAACTACCTTCACATGGCACTGGAAAACCCCTGTGGCTCAAACACGGATATTGCTGCTGTATATTTGCGCCTTGGAGGTGTGTACATGCAAAAGCTAGATTGTGACGGTGACTCAAGCGTCCTCAACCCTTCCTTAGAAAGCCACATTCAAGGGATACAGCTTATCCCGATGGATGATCCTCGAAGACTGATTGCGCTCCATGGACTTGCCGATTGTTATCAGCGTCGATACCAGTTTCTTGATAACAAGGAGGACCTCTTTGAAGCTGACGCAATACTGGAAGAGATACATAATTCGAAGAGTCCAAAGCATCCACACCCACTTGGATATGTCCTGGTTTATGCAAATGTCAAATTAAAAATCTTCCAAAATTCCGGTAACCTATCCGTCCTTGATGAAGCGACATCACTTTTGCAAAATGCAATATCGGAGGACCAAGGTTTACACGAAGCCGTATTTTCTGAGGCCAAGCTTCTCCTATTGAACATTTTGTCCGAAAGATACCAGTTTACAAAAACCTTGGCAGACCTTGAAGCAGCTTTAAAGATTGCCCGACAGACAATTGCAAACCTTCCAATCTCCTACACACGGCGGGACCGCATCTTGTACTCCTTGAGCTTGTTGCTTAAGTATCGATTCTACAGGTTGCAGCAATTCATAGATTATAATGAGTCCGTTGAAATTCTTCATGACCTTATTGATAAGACTGCACGAGACCCTCTGGAAAAAATAAGGAACATACAATATCGACGACAGCTGGCACAGAGCATATCCACAAAGTGTGCCATCCTGTTGGAGAGCGGCTCTTTGTTTGAAGATGATAGCATTCATTCGGAAATGGTGGAAGCAGTTGAGGTTATGAAAGAAGCCATCGCCGATACACCAGAAACATATTCAATATGGAAATTCAATAATCATCTAATCCTAGCCTTGCTCTACCGGAAAATGGTACACTTCTCAGAAGAAATGTATCTCGACGAGGCCATAGCCGAGCTACAAAGGGCAGAGTTATGCGTCCCAAATGATGACCAATGTATAGCTCTGGTTCATCAAAATTTTAGAGCAATATATGGAGAGCGGTATGCCACCTGGGAACAAGAAAGTGATCTGAATATGTTTATTTCTAGTGGTCAGCAAGCAATCACCTATGAGACCAACCTCCACAGCAAGTACGGGGTTTATGTTGAGATGAGCCAATTGCTTATAACACACGGTCGACTCGAAGAAGGTTTTCAATGCCTTGAGTCTGCCATAGGTCTTATGCCATTCCTTGTAAGATCATCGGGTACCAGGGATGATCATGAGCGCAGGCTCATTGCAGCAAAGGGAGAAGGAATGACGCTTGCGAGATATACTTCTGACGGCAATTCAGATGAGTCTCTAGAGGTTTGGCTTAGCCCAGCTCTGGGTATCTGCGAACTTGCTCTCTCGCTAGGCTTGGAATTAGGCAAGCCAGTCGATAGCCTTCTTTCTTTGGTTGAGTGCGGAAGGGGAATAATTGCCACCAATATTCTGCCTTACCAGGAGGCACTGGTATCTGGAGACCTTCACAGTGATTGCCCGGAACTTTTTGAAGAATTCGTTAAACGTAGAAAAGCTGCAGCAGATGCTACTCCGTCGCGTACGGAGTTCGATGATTCGGGCGTTTTGGCTAGAGTAGAGAAGAACAACGCGGTTCGTGATCTTGATGAAATACTCCAGACTATACGTGCTCTTGACGGCTACGAAAGATTCCTTCTCCCTCCAGAGTCTGCCGCAGAGTATTCGCAACTTAGTAAAGACTGTGGAGGTCCGTTGGTTTTTTTAAGCGCATCAGAACGAAGTGCACATGCTATTATCATTACGGGTGGCGGGATTCGGGCTTTTGATCTGCCAGCGTTAGCTCTCCAAGAAGCTGTAGAACGCGTGGAGCTTTTAAAGAAGAAAGTTCTAAAGGGTTCACTCCGCACCCTATTTAGTCGATCAAAGAAGCTGCAAGAAATACTTTGTTGGCTATGGAAAACAACAGTACGGCCAGTCCTCGAAGAGCTAGGGTTTCTCAAGGAAGCAAATCGAGGCAAATCTCTACCTCGTATCTGGTGGATTCCTGGTGGCATCATGGCCAACTTCCCTATCCACGTTGCGTGTAAGCGACCAGACCATGGAGTATTCACATATGTTGTATCATCGTACGGGACAACTCTGAAAGCTCTATCCCTCTCTCAGAAGCGAAATCATGCAAAAGAAATAAACCGACAAGAGGTTGAGAGAGACTTTTATCTTCTCGCTGGAATGATGAAAACTCCAGGCCTTTCCGACCTTCCTCAAGTAGATGCTGAGCTTGATAGCATTGAAAGAAGCATCGCAAACGTTGCCGAGTCTGTACGAGTTGACTGTCCCACGAAAGACACTATTATCGATGTTCTGCCAGTGTGTAGTCATGTCCATTTTGCATGTCATGGTATCTCTGATCCCGAGAGTCCATCAAATAGCGGTATTATATTGCAGCATGGCACAGAGCTTGAAGAGTCAGATCGGCTTACTGTTAAAGACATCTCTGAGATAGATGCTGAAGCGGGCAGATGGGAAAGTGTCTTCTTATCAGTATGCTCATCCGCGAATGTTGCAGCGGAAGAACTTATTGAGGAAGGCATGCATCTTGCGAGCGAATTTCAAATGCTGGGGTTTTGTAATGTGATAGCTACGTTATGGTCGGTGAATGACGATGTATCGAAAGAGGTAGCAGTCAGGTTTTATGAAGCCTTAGCAAAGAGATATGGTGACAGCGGTGGTAATAGGGTACCTAAAGGTTGTTATGCGGAAGTTTTGCAGAACGTAATGGCCGAGATAAGACGGGATTCACCGGGGAATGTTCTGCAATGGGCTCCCTTTGTTCACTTTGGTATGTAACCTTAAAGTGGTCGATGATAATCGTAGGTAGAACTTTCTTCCATCTACCCCTTTTGATTGCGTCATTACTGGGAAAGGTTGTCTACCGTATCTGAAGTCTATTTTAACTAAATCTTTTGGAGTCTTCTGTATATAGAAGTATCGAATTCACACATGAATGCAGCGTTCAGCGCGTATAAGAGTTTCTAGATATTTGATATATTGTAGACGGATTATGAGGATATAGAAGCCTCATCATCCTCTAAGAGTATCATTTCTTCGGTCAACTCTTCATCGTCGGTCATCATCGCTTCTAAAACATCTTCTTCTGCCTCGTCCTCTTCCACATTATCACCTCTTGTATCCCACAATACCTGCCATCTATTTCCTTTTTCAAGGAAGCTACTCTCCACCTGCCTACTGAAATACCAATTGAACTGTATCTTCCTGTACTGGACCGCAAATACCAACTCTCCCGTAGTAGACCAGCTCTGTTCTCTTTTACTCGTCGCATTTCCACTCGCTCCGATCATAGCATCGGCAACATTACGCGCGGCATGAGGTACCCCGGTCGCCATCGCCGCTGAAGTCATGGCCACTGCATCTGTAAGACCGACCCTTGAAGACCCTGCTATGTTGGTATTCTTATCACTATGGCTCGATACTTGCACATCATGGAGAGTGTATAGTCCGATAATAACGTAAACATTTTCTCCCCGCTCGATAGCACGCTCTAGCCACTGCTTTGTTGTCGCGTTGTGACGCTGCGCCTCATACCATTCTTGCGAATTCTTGAAAAAGTAGCTTGTTGCCTGAGAAGCAGAGAGTTTGATAGCAGTGTCGGAGCGAGACCCCAAATTGGCGGTAAGGTGTTTAGTCAGCTGAGCGAGCAAGGTGGTTGACTTATTGCGAATAAGGTGAGTAAGGAGCTCCTGTGAAGGCACGGCTACAGTGGAGTTGGCCGGAACTGGAAGGGTGTGGTAGTCTTGCGTAGGGTTGGTCTTGTTTAGTACAAGCCAGCCTAGGTCAATTTGGGAGCGAGGTACGAGGAGCTGAGGCACTACAAGAACTTTGCGCATTCTATCCGAAGCGTTAGTTGAATTGATACGAATTCTCGAGGGTGGGGGCTTTGCCTGACTCGGGCACAGGTTATTCTGCAGATCAAGGTTGTCAGTGGACGGTTAAGGGGGTATGTCGGCCGATCGTGACAACCTTACTAATTTAGCGCGTCTATATTGGGTATAGATCAGGGGTGTCTTGGCCATTTGACTTGACTGTAAATATTTAGGCTCAAGAGCCTATCTTGATACAACAGAGTTCTCATTCTTGACTTGTCCGTTCGACAAGACCCTTCATCTTCGCATAGCTGTATCATTCTTGTACAAGCTGTACCAGACAATGAAGTCTTCGGATTAATGAATAGGGTCCGTGCTCCTCTCAGCACACGGTCTAGGATTATCAGTCATGCCGGTTACCTCTTCTACAAGGCCGCCGAGATTTGCCATGCCGCTGGTTTTACTGACGTCCGCCTGCGACAAGTACCCATGACACTCTCTTTCCCGGAAAATCTTTCCCGGAAAAAGACTTGGCGGACAGATGTGCTAAGCTTCACATTTAGCTACTGGCGTTAACTGGCGATGACGAGAGCTTTACCCAAATAAAGGAAGCGCTAATTCCGCTCTTGGAGAAATACTTTTGTGTAAATGAATAAGATTGGGAAAGAAAGTGTGATTTTCGTTGCTAGGTCATCGAAGACTTAGCACAACTCCTGTAATAACACAAAATCACACTATGATGAAAGACTGCAAGACTCCGCATTTTATAAAGTCCACATCGAGAGAAGAATATCGCATCCGGACTGATGTGGATAATTTTAGGGCGCCTGGCAAGGAATATGACCCAGGCTTCTTTATGATAAACTTAAATCACTATAGTCGGTTTGCTGGGTTTTTGCTTTGGGAGTTAAGCAGCAATTTTAAAGTATGGACGCATGAGGGCGCAGCAAATTATGTGGCTTGCATAGGACGCGAATGAAGAAACTTGGGAATGTTGTCAGCGCGTTTTAGGGGAGTTACGTAGGAGTATAGAAGACTGATACTTCATCTCAGAGAAAAGCTAGAAAATCGTGAAAGCACTTGTCACGTGTCACGTTCCCAGCTGTTTCTCAGGATTGCATAGTTCTCATTTCATTTCTGGATATCTTTGTACATCATCGAGGCCGTGCGCCCATTTCCTCAACGCCTCTCGAAGCTTTGGCTCGACGCCATGTTCGTGCCAAAAATGACCGGCACCACCGATTTCCTCATATGCGAAAGCAGAATCTGGTTCTTTACTAAGCTTCTCGGCCCAGGGCCGCAATTTTTTGACTGAGGCGAAAAAGTCGTGGTCACCGAATATAGCTAGTGTTGGTCGTAGTACAATATTCTCGTGATGGTCCTTAGGCTTGCTCCAAAACCTGGGGCCCATGGATGTAGCCACAAAGGTCGAGAGAGGCGGAAGTAGCGGCGAGACGAGTAGGTATGCTGTGGACTGAGATGGACCAGAATTCGTTGGTATATGGGACTCGATAACGGACAAACTGTGCTCTCTCTTCTTTCGGCGCAATGACATTGCTCCGAGTCCTCTCGGGAGTTCGAAGCTGCCTGTTCTCTCTGAACTTCGTCTGGTTTCACGGCTAGAGCGTCGTTTCTCAGGTGATGTCTCTTCCCCACCCATCGTCACGCATAGGGAATGCTCATTGGTATATCGCTGCTCCCTCGTGCTCTGTTGCCGTCTTCGGGCTGCTAGCGCATTCTCCCATTCGCGATTACTCTGCGCCGAGAGGTTGGATGCCCGAAGAAGTATCTCTGCTGCCGCTGTACCGTCCTCAGCTTTAGAGAATAACTCCAGTATCTTATTTGTGGGTGGGATATGCTTCACGATCAGAGAGCCGTACGAATAACCACCAAGTATAATGCGTGTACCCTCGCTATGGAAGCTAATATGATTGTCGGTGGACGCGTCGAAAGGGGTAGAAGGTACAAAAGGTGTAGATGGCGATGTATTTCGGGAAACCGTAGGGTTGAGTAAGTGGATGTAGTGTATGAAGAAGCCGGCGAAGGATACATAGTCATCAAGCTCAGGTTTTCCAGTCCAGCTCGTTCTGCCCTTTGATGTGTAGGCCCCTCTATGAGGAGTATGTTAGATGATCTCAATTAACAGAGGCTCTTTATTTCGTACCTGAAGTTGAACGTGCCAACCACAAATCCTTCTTTCAACAATTCCTCAGCGATAATGCCCACAACATGATCATCATAGCTTCCACCAAGAGGAGCATATGGATGCGCAACAACTGCGCCCTTCTTTTGCCATTCGTACGGGTCTAAGATAGAGTCTCTGAGAGGTGCAGGGTAATATATGCGGCAGTCCAAAGTCGTGTCGTCGTGGATGGAGGGGATAGTGAAGCTGAAGGGAGGCTCAAGGAGGACCATTTTCGGTCGCCCAATGACCCCATGAGAACATTTTATCTCATTTCTGAAGAGAAAAGAAGCATACGATCAAGCACTCAGTAGGTAACTCTCGCAACAAGTTGGTTTGAGGTTACGGACTCGGATCAACACGAAGCTTGGCAAAGCGCCCTGACGTATGCCCCACCACTCACGTCTTGTTTCTCAGCATGATTACTTTTTCAGCCCTCGTATACATAGTAAGACTATGGAGCATAAAGACTGCATATAGGGAACTTTGATTTTCGCGATTTTCGCTAAAGTCCTACTATGGCGGTACCTTGTGTACGCAGATGTGACCAGGACGCCTCGCAAAACGACTTAAAATTTTGAAGTTCTCGCCTAGCAAAATTTCCCTATATGCAGTCTTTATGCTCTTACTATGTCCAAACGGTTATACATTGTTGCAAAACATTTTAGTATTTTTTGTTTGTTGATTATTCTAGGATGGAATATAAATTTTGAAATGCATACAGCCCGTTAGCTAGCTTTAAAGCATCTAGGATTTATATCTTGACACGGCAATTTTGGTCCTTAGGTTATCGATAAGAATCGGCCAATTGGAAAAGCTGGGTTACAGCTCTGGGCACGACCAGCTTCACCCCCCCCTCTGGCAAAAATATTATTTCGCTACGGTACGCGGGCTCGCCAAATCGCCACCAACTGTACATAGTAATTGTAGCGAAGCCGTATACTTCGCTGTAAGAACTTTGCTTCTGGGGGACTTGCGATTAACCTTCCTCCGTAGTGTCGTGATCTTTGTTAAATATCGTAAGGCTTCCACCCGTACGATATTGCTAAATTTCATCGACAATTACAGAGACAGCGTTGTATTCGCGTTTTGGCGGCCGCAACAAAGGCGTTATTAAGGGGGAGAAGAGGAAGCGTACGTCTTTAATTTAGTTCTCCCGGCCAACTAAGGCAATTCTCCCGGCCAACTAAGGTAATTCTCCAGGGCAACTAAAAAGGTCCTTGCGTGCAGGCACATGCGTTCGCTACAATTACTATATACAGTTAGTAGCGATTTAGCGAGCCCGCGTACCGTAGCGAAATAATATTTTTTGCCAGAGGGGGGGGTGAAGCTGGTCGTGCACAGAGCTGTAATACAGATACCCGGTTGAATCAAGTCGCGAATATAAGCGACCTTGGCAAAGGACCCTGCTGTGTCAAGGGATAAGGCCATCAAATGAGGCTGTAGGTTGTTTCCCATCAATAGGCTTTCAATTTGCCGCCTTAACAAACCCACACCTCCTATAAACATTAATATCCACCATTACGCTTAGGACTGGAAAGAAACCCAAATCACGAGACACGAAAGCCGAAAAGTTCTAATGTAAATTGAGCCCAAAAGCGGGATCGAAAAAGGAGAAGGTTTGTAATGAACGCGATGCAAGGCCGCCCCCAAAAATTCATCTCCAGGACTTGCTTGGGTACTTTTGTGCCATCCTGAGGACGGCACGCACGAGACATTTTAGCTAAAGGTTTAGATAACCGCCATGACACAGGAAAAGATCCGCCAATATTATGTATGCGTTCCGACTTATTTCTGTTTAAATGGGCGGATGGGAGAGGAGACCCTATCGAAGACGTTGTTTCTCCGAAGTCTAGAAGGGGACTAGTCGGTAAAGTTCATTGACGAAGGTAGAAGAGCGAAGGGTGGCATGCACCAGGGGTATTCCGCATCTAGATAAAAAGTGTCTAAATCCCCTTCGAGTTCGTCTTGATATACACTCCCTTCATGAGACAGCTCAGGGTTCCTTTTCTCTCCGTTGTCAGCCTTTGGAGCTTCTTGTGAACCATATCCGGAATCTGGGATACAGCCAGAGGTCGTTGATGGCGACTCTTCGCCAAGGCCTGCAGAAGTCAAGGGATATGGGTACTGAAGATTTTCGATCGGAGGAGGTGCAGGATGCAATGGCGACATACGATCCTCCCCAAAATTGTTTAAAGGATAGTCTTTTTGTACCATGTTTGAGGACTGCCATTCAGGACTTGGCCTAGCCGGTAGAATTATCCCAGAGACTCCGGCCCGATTTATAGGTGTGGATAATGAGTTTTGTGGATGGATATAACCGGCTTTCAAGGGTTCTTGGGAGCCGCCCGTACTCTGAGGCACGTACCATACTGTAGCATCTTCACAAGAATACGTGCTTGGGGCATTTGGCTCTAGCGGTGAACGCGGGAAAGTATTTGGAATAATCCTATTTTCAGGATGGTAGTTTTGCGATGGGAAGGCTTGGTTGCGAGCATTGTGTGCATCGAGATTTTCTTGATTGAAAACATAGCAGTCGTAATCTTAGGTATGAGTGTCAGTAACGATATTGCCACTTATGGATGTAAAGTGTAGTACTCACAAGGACTAGGGATAAAGCTGTGTTTAGGGAATAGAAAGCGGTAAATAGCTTTCCACCTCTCATCTTCAGTGGTCCTAGAACGCTTGAGAATATTGAGATTAAACACCTCCTCTTGCCTTTCAGACATCCACTCTGGATCAGCAACCGACTCCAGCTTCGTATCACAACCTCCTCTCTTTATGTGCTCAAAAAGTTCTCTCTGCGCCTTTTCAGCGGCTCCGGTGAATTTTTTCCGGCAGTTCTTACAACAGTGCTTTGACGAGTGGTTTCTTTTAAGATGCTCCCTGTTGTGTAGCAATAGTAAGCGTGGTTTTAGTAAACTAAGTTTATAGAAGGCGCTTACGTTGTACGTTTTATGTCAAACCCCGGAGGAAAGGTACAAGCGCCGTAGACGTAGCGATATCTCCCTGGATTGGCTTTGCAGAATGGACAACCAAACCCAACACGACTGGTGTTCCCCTCTTGAGGATCCGGGCACATTTTTAGACGTTTGACACTGTTGTTTTTCTCTCCTAATTCAGTTACGGGAGAAGGCTTCCGCTTTACTAAGTCGTGCAATTCATCCAGAAAATTAGAAGACTTGGTTGGCATTTGAGGTAAAGTATTAGGTAAGCTATTGGAAGGCATTTGTGGCTTTTCTACCAGGGGTCTTTCCACAATAGGGTCGATGGTGGTAGTGAAGACGCAAAGATGTAGCTGCTGCCCAGTCCAGGAAATTATCGAGTCAAGCTTTAAGTGTGACTCAATTTTGTTAGCTTTGAGGCCTTCTTCAAAGCTCTCCCAAGGCTTTTCGTTGAGTTTGGGGTAGGACCAGGTCGAAGCGTCTTCAACGATTTGAGGGAACATGTTTACTTCAGGCTCCGAGGTTGTGGTACAGTTCTCTGAAGACTCAGTAGAACCGACAGTCCAGGAAGGGACAGACCCTTCTGAAATTGAAGGGCTCTTCGGCCGCCAAGGAGAAGGCCCACGAGTTTGTTTGTTTTGATACAGCAGATTACCCTCAAACACAGCAACCGTTGAGCAACCCTTTGACATCACAGAAGATTTTTGAGCGGAAGCTACAAAAGATGCGGTTGAAAACCAAGTATCTTTCGTAAGCCGGAAGATAAATCTGGGACATAGCTGCATGGAGACATCATGCCATTGCCCCAGTCGGCTGAAAAGAGCACTGAATGGATGATTAATTAGCACATTTCATGGCTAATGGTTGAGTTCCACTATAATATCAATATTACCTTTCGAGAGACATCACAGTCGAGCCTGGTGCAGGACACCTTTCCCTCCATTCTTCTAATGACTCCTCCACGGCTTTGACTCGCACGACTCTAGTGCGAAGGTTGAAAGACGACCAAATGCTGTCTCTCGGAGCCTCTTCAGACCACCTCTGAAGACTGTAATTCAGTTGATAGCTTTCTCTCAATGGATCGTCATTTCGATTTTCGGCAGTTTCTGTTGTCGAGCAGCGGTCCGAATCAACACTATGGGGAGACATTTGAAGAACCGGCAACGACGTATATCAGCGCCACACACCAACCTGAGCCATTTTAGCATCAATAAGAGTATTTGAAGTCTTAACGAACCCCTCTAAATGCGTTGGAGGATTGCTCCCCGGCTAATGATTGAGCTAGGCCGAACGCGAGGGGTTTATAACGCGGTAAATGAGAGCACCCTGGTGCAACGATAGGAATTGTGAGTATGGTTTCGTCAGGACTAATATCTCCGGCGTTGTTGGCTTCTAGGATATTTGCGGGACCTAGATACGTCGAAATAAGGTCGAGATACTTGACTAGTTCCGCTATAGCTTGATCCTGGAGGAGTACGACGCCAAAAGTAGTGGAATATCCGTGGCCCCGGTCGTTTTGGGAGTGTATGGCCGTAGGAAGCGGCCGCATGCATAAATTTAAATAAGGACGCGAAAAGACGGCAAGAGAGAAGGGTAGTGTAAATCGAGGCCGCCAAGATTTCTGGTCGCAAGTGCGGATGAACAACAAGCCTCCTGGTCAGTGCTTATTGATCGACACGCGCCTGTCATCCATGCTTTACTGTTTACCCTAATCCTACTTTGTGTTCGTAGTAGAGTGACCTGGTCCATGTGTACCCTTATATAGATCATAAAGCTGGGCTAACACCCTAATCAAGCAATGGAGATAACCGCTCTTGTAGAAATTCCGTGCTACTACCGTCATAGGTATACCGGTAGAAAGAAATCTTAAGCTGACAAGCTCTTTTATGTATGTGTACTTTTACTCATCTTCCTCTAAATGTACTTCGAGATACACATGGAGTGGTCTGGCCATATCAATCCCTAAAATGCCCTCAATAACTTACCAAGAGACCCCACTATGGACTGAGGCGTTTAAGCTAAGCTATGTTGAGGGTCATGTTTTAAACAGTTGGTAGGTAAGCTGTGGTTTTTTACAACTAGATCGCACTCACTCGAGCATCGAAAGTAGTAAATGGGTGGTCAACGTTTTGCTCCAGCATTTAGTCTTAGTCATGCTTAAACCTCCGGTCAAACTTTAAACGTCCTACCTCCTCGCTTGCAATGCACTATTTACCCGGATCGTACTCTTACCACTAAGCTGCATTGCGATTTGAATCTCGAGACTTCAATTGACTAGTATAGAATACTGACATGGCTCAAAGCCGGCGTGCATCAGGGTTGACGAATGTCCATGTCCATCCGAGGTTCTCGTCTGCAACTAAGGTCTTCTGAACCCAGCATCTGATCTTCATTTCCAACGCATGCTTGGAACATACCAGGGTTATGGTCGCGGTAGAGGAGGTGAGCTCGCTCTTTAGGAGTACGAAGAGTGAGTGAGGGAGTAAATAGTACGGCATCTCATGGAGAATGGATAAGAATAAGGTGATCTCGGAGAAAATATATTGCGTAGGGGATGGATTGCAGTGTTACTCGCTCATGTAGTACTCTGGGGACCTTCCAGGCCGTGGTGGTAAATCCATAAGAATCAATCCGCTTCATTCGGTGTCAGTATCTTGATGTGAGAGAAGGAGCTCAGGATCAGGATCGTCGTCATCCGTATCAAAGAATTTCTGATTCGAATATGACTGGCGACTGGGTTCAGGCGAGGAGTTTGGTTCATGGTCCAGGCTGCTGTGCGTTGCTAGCTCATTTTCCGAAGTGTCTGAATGTTGCTCGGCATCTGATCTCGAGTCTGGCATGAGCGACAAAGCATTCTCTAATATTTCTCGACCTTGCTTAAAAGCTTCAAGCTCAGCGCCGATGCAACAGACCAGCAATTTCCAGTTCTTTGATTCCGCTAGTTTCAGTTTGCTTTCGATATAGAGCATCGTTCTATCCATACGCGAAATGAGGCCTTTGATGCTATTGTCTGGTGAGGCTGGACTCATGTCATTTGGGTCACGACTTCTCCCCATTTTCTGCATCTCTTCTTGAAGACCCGACTCAAAGTCGGTGACGTTATTAATAACATCATTCCACAGAACAGCGCCTTCCTCTAGAGCATCCCTATCAATATCCACTTCTTGGTAGCTCTCCTCGAGTCTCGTTTGCTCATCTTGCCAGTAGTCCTTGGCCATAGCCAGCGTGCGGCGCTTAGGTGGGAGGGAGAAGAGAGTCGAAGCTTTTGATGGGTTGCGGTGAGACTCAGGAGGTGGTCGCGCGAAAAATTTCGTAACTTCCGATTCGAGGAGAGACAGTGAGGCTTTGTAAGAAGACAGTTTCGCTTCCACAGCATTCTCGGTCTCAGATAGCTCTTCTAAAATTCTTCGATGTTTGGCTTTCATCCCCCACAACTTTTCCTCCAGTTGCCTAATCTCGGTTTCAAGTTTGCTGGCTTCCTCTTTGAGTGTATGTGCCTTTGATCTAGTTCCGTTTTTCTCGATGGTCTGAATTCTTTGCTCGAGACCGCTTCGCTTAGCTTCCCATTTAGTTATCCTCTCCAAGACAACTTGATTCTTTGACAGATCCGATTCCAATAAGTTGGATTCTTCTTCTTTAACAGCAGCGAGCTGTTGAATCCTTCTATATATTCCTCGTCGAGCGGCTCGGAGATTGTATTTGCGGCGACTCGGCTGTCGAGGAGGGTTTGTGGCATTCCTTCGCATACTGGAAACCGTTGGAGTGCTGCTGCCAGTGGAAGTATGATCGTCTAGTTGGCCGTTGCCTAATCCAGCCATGAGACCCTCTGCTTGAGCATCCAGAAGATCTTGCAACTCTTCCTCTAGATGTCTTGCTTTCCGTTGTACAGCCAGCAAATCATCCGGTACTCTTGCCTTCTGGTCCAATCTTACTGGGGAAGCGTACATGCTTGACGCGACAGGCCGAGGTGGAAACGCGGGTGAAGCTTGTGGAGAGCGTGGGGAGGTGTCGTAGAGTGGGAGCTCGTGGTGATCTTCAGAAGGGTTCCGAAGCCTCGGTGAAAGTGGACCGAGTATGGAGTTGATTAAAGACATGCTGGAAAATTACTTGAGGATTCGTATGAATTCCGCACGAGCTCCTGGAGCTTTTCGTGAGCTCCAGGCACCCCAGTGAAGTGGTGGCTTAAGCATCGTTATGGTTGCTAGTCTTGATCCGTGATGGCCGCAGGTGACTTCAGGCGCAGTAATCATGCACGTGATTACATCCAAGGCTCAATGATTCTGTCATCCAGTTTCGACATTTGGCCACCTAACATCAATCTACAACAGTCCACAACAGGCCACAACAGTCCAGAGAGTTTGAGAGATGCCCCTGATCTTACCTATTTCATTCCTGGTGGCGTCTCGTAACCTCGGTTCTGCGCCTGACTGTGAGTCCGGGCGGAATCACACCAATAAGCCTCCCGGAAATACAGATGCACTTGCATCCGAAGCATCTTAGAGGGCCCTGCACAACATCACCACTTTGTCGCTTTGGAATAGGATCCGGGACGGACGAAAATCTCGTATTGGGAATAGATCTAACCGGTACCGAAATATTGCCTCTTTTCCTATCCTAGTCGTTACTTGCCCCTTAGCCACATGTCTACGACAGCCTCCAGCTCGAACATGCCAAGTGTAAGAGATGGGAGAATACTTTCCAGCTACCTTGGCGACGCGTGGAATTGGTCAATGCACACCGTGAGGGATATCTCTCCACGCACTTAGGTAAGCGCCAAGAGGCCTCCAAGAAGTTTCAGCAGCGGAATCCCTCGCAAGTGTTTTGGTAAGCATATGTAAAAATACTTTAATTTTACTTTTATGTATATGTGTGCACAACCTGTGCGTGCGCGGAATTAATTTTTCTCCCTGTCAAGTCCTGTGATCTGCGCTTTGGGAGATTGCAATAAAATTGTTGTCTCCACAATCTTGACCTGCTAGTTCTCATTCAGCCCTCAAACAAGCATGACTTGGTAATGTCAGAAAGTGTTGCTTCCGGTTAAATATAGTCAAGTTCTGTTAACAGATTCTTCACCTCTTTCCGCTCGGCGGGAGAACTTGGCGTGAGAACTTGGCGTATGAGCCTCAGACCTTGGCAAGCAGCATTCGTCAGTCCCATGGGCTGTGTACTTCTATTGAGCACTTACCTTCTTTTCCAACTCTCTTGTCAGTATGACTTGGCTTACCTTGTACTTGGCTGTAACGTCGATGCATACACATGGCGCAGCGTCTAAATCTTCATTGACCTCCAGGTCACTCTTAGTAGTCTTCACCTTTCCTTATTACCTCTGCTGCGCCGGCTCCCCTCAGAACTAGTCCTTACGCATAATAAAATTAGCTTTCAGCTCTTCTCCACATTTGTGATCGTCAATTATAAGTGCACGTTGATCGTCGCTCACTCGACCCATCGGAAGAAATTCTCCTGCTTATATTACAACAACATATAATCCGTCGCAAGAAGCACCCGCAAGAAAGGCGGTAGCAATACTCTCACTCAGATCGACTACATTTTTTCGAATATCAATCATTACGCTGTTAATTCAACACTATGTTTTTCAAAGAGTTTTCCGGATTTCTGCTACTCACCAGCTATGCCTCTGCTAGCTGCCTTCATGGCACCTCACATCTTTTACGGCGCGCTACTTCCGATGGAGGTGTGGAGGTTAGTAAATTTGGCTATACCGAACTCAAAGGTCCTCTCCACTGGGCTGGCCTATCTACGGACAACAGCGCCTGCGCTATTGGTACCAAACAGTCCCCGATAAATATGGGTATGTCTAACTTAAAACTCCTCATGTCAATGCTATTCTATGGCTGCAATACTGACGACAACAAGATTCTTCTATCCATACTGTGGCCGAGGCCCCTCAGATTTGTATACCCAGCGTAGAGTCAGCCGAGTTTGAGAACTTGGGGTCAACCGTTGAAGTGATCGTTAATGGCACGGCTACTTTCGATGGAACCAACTACTCCTTGAAGCAATTCCATTTCCACACGCCATCCGAACATCGGATCGACGAGGAGTACTTCCCACTAGAAATGCACATGGTACACGAAGCAACCGGTCCGTTCCCCTATCCCCAAAACCAAATGTCGAAAAATGGAAAATAAATGGAAAAAGAGCTCGCAGCTAACCAAAGCACCAGACAACTCGAGCCGCATTGCCGTCGTCAGCGCCCTCTTCCAACTCACCGCCGACGGCAGCACGACCGACCTCATCACCAACGTAACCAAGAACCTAGCCGAGATCGCCACCCCGGGCACCGTCACCGAAACCGGCCCGCTGGACTTCACCTCGCTGGCGGCGCAGCTGACGACCACGCCGCTCCTCCAGTACACGGGCTCGCTGACGACGCCGCCGTGCGCCGAGGGCGTCATGTTCCTGGTCACGCAGAAGCCGCTGCCGCTCAACGTCGCGACCTTCAACGCGCTCAAGTCCGTCGTCAAGTTCAACTCGCGCTACACGCAGAACGAGTTGGGCGAGCCGAACCTGCTGGTCGTGGCGGCCAACAAGCTCAAGAACGTGACGGCCTCGAGCAACGGAACTGCTAGCTAGAGGGGGTGCATTCTGTGCGTTTGGCGGATGGTGCCGACGCTCGGCAGGTGATACTGGTCGCTGAGTGGGTGTGGTGGGGGGCGAAGATTTGTCCCGACGGGCAGCATGCAGGTGGTGAAGATTGCGGGATCTCGGGCGCTAAGTGATGCAGATCTCTGTATTTCTCCTAGAAACATGTACTCTTGTTTTTGTTCTGCGTTTGGGGCTAGACATTTTGCGTGTTTTATGTTTTTTTTTGGCTTAGGCCGGTTTGATGTGGATGTATGAGTAGCATTGTTGGGGTTTGGATGGAGCATTGATAAATCGATGCAAATAGAGACAGCGTGCATATCTTGGGGTTTTGACCTGCTCGTGGAGTTATGTCGTTTATAGTTGTGGGTGTGAATAAAGTCAATTCAAGCAATACTACACTCTAACCAACCCACCCCAAGCCTCGCCAAGTCCCACCGCGCCAACCTCTTAACCGTTGATCCAAGCCGAATCCCATCGTAGATAGATGTACTCACACAACCGCGTCACCGTTTCTGATTTGCCCTTCCGTAACACCGTATCGCACACATAAAGCACCGGAACCGTGAACAGGATAAAATGGTATCATTTCCCCGACATCGTTTCATTTTCCTTCCCTTCCCCCCTCTCCCCATGACTTCGCTCCATCCTCCCAAAACCCCGCGTCATCCCATCCCATCTCCCCTCCTCCCCACCCAAGCAAACGCCCAACATCAAAACCTCACCCAGCTAAGAAGGAAAAATAATAATAATCAAAGGGCAGCACTATCATCACACAACCCCACTCCCTTCTATGCCGAACGAGAACCCCTTCACCCCAAAACAAAGGAAACAACAAGCCAAAACCCTACAGCTTAACCCCCCACACGCCCCTCCCGCCACACACACCGACCCCCTCGCCCCCCTGCGCCGTCAACCCGCTCTGCGGCGCCCAGCTCAGATTCCCAACCTCGTACTCGCACCGCCAGCTGGCATACGGCCCCTTCTGCCCCACCGCGCTCACCGCGCCCGCCGCGCCGCTGCCGCCGGCGCCGGCGGCCGCAGCAGACGGCGGGTTATTGATGGAAGGGGGGGCGGGGGCGTCGCCGTTCAGCGCGGCGCCGTTGTGCGCGTGGATGAGGTCCCAGACGAGGACGAGGGAGTCGTCGGCGCCGGAGGCGAGCATGCCGCGCCGCGAGGGGGACCACTCGATGCTGTTGACAGGGGCGGAGTGGCCGCGGAGTTCGAGGAGCGCCTGGCCGGGCTGCCGCACGTCGAGGATGCGGATCAGGGGGCTGTCGGCGGCGAAGGTGGCCAGGAGGTGCGAGTCGTGGGGGGAGGCTGGGGGAGGGGGGGTTAGTTTGGGGAGGGCCAGGAGATGGTGGGGTGACGTACCGGCAAGACGGAGCAGGGGGGGTGCGTAGGACATTGTCTGCTGGGCTTTTGTGGGAGACATGCGGCCTGGGGAGCCTGGTGCGTGGTTAGTTCATGTGTTGGTGGAGAGGGAGGGGTTGGGATGGGTACCTTTCCCGTCTTTGTCGCCGGGCTGCTTCTCGGACGGCTCGTAGATGATGGTGCTGTGCTCCAGACTGCGCAGATCGAACATCCGCACGCTGCCATCTGCGCCGCAGCTGACGAACACGTCAACGCTGCCGGCGCAGAAGCGGACGTCGAAGACTTCCTTGTCGTGCGCGATCAATTGCGTTTTCGCAGTCAGAGTCGGAATGTCCCATATCGTGCAGGTAGTGTCGATGCTGGAGGTAATGATGAGTTTCGGGGACAGGGTATTCCAGTCAAGGGACGTGAGAGGTGCGGTGTGTTCGGGCGTCTTCGAGTTGGAGAGGAGAGCGAGCGGGGTGAGTTTCTGAGGCGGAGGGTCTCGGGTGTTCACTGAAGAACTTCGCGTTATCGTGTTGCTTACGCTGGAAGCAGAGGATTGAGGGAGAGACCATAGCCGGAGATGGTCGCCGGAGGTAGCGAGGAGATCGGTGGATTGTTTCTGTGAGGAAGGAGGTTCCCAAAGTATTCGTGTGACGGGATATGAGCAGGTAGCTTCGGCGATGCGAGTATATTCTAAGCCGAAGGGTGGCGCGCCTGGTGAAGTGACTTCTTGTGGGGATATTTGGGTATCGAGAATTTGTATCTGGGTAGAGAGTTAGAAACCAACACCACGCCAACGGGCAAAACGATTCCCGATTTGGTTCGGGCAGGATAGTTTACAAAGTTGTGAGTGTCCTCCAGATAGCTCCCTACAGCCATCTTGCCGGCACTACTTCCTCCATGTACCGGCCATTTGCACCAATCATACGCGTACACACCCCACGGCGCCAGATAATTGCTGTTTGAAGGTACCCGGTCGCTGTCGTTAAAGAAAGCGCCTCCTCCTAACGCTTCGTTCTCCATGTTTGAGTTCGCTCGCGGCCGTATATCTGCCAGACCTAAAGGAGAGTTTGAAGCTGCTCCTGATGGTGTGGTTGCGGAGTAGTATTTCTGGCCAGGCGTGGCCGCGTACTTCGGGTTCTCTGGTGTGTTAGAGAAGGGAATATATTTCTGTTCCAGGCCAGCCGGGCTCGATCTCGAATAGGTATGCGAGGGGTGTGAGGAATGCGAGGTATTCATGGTGTTGGAACGGGTGGGTAAGGTATACTGTTGTGCGTTGGTGGAGATATGCGGCATGGTGGGGACGGTGGTGGGAGCGGTATATGCGGAGGCAGGACCTGGTCTCTGAGAATTGCTGCCCGGCTGCAAGCTGCCAGGAACATTGCTGGAAGGAGTGTTTGTGTAATGCGAGCCCTGGGGAGTGGCCTGCTGGAGGTTTATATTGAGCGCAGCGCCTGCCGAGTACTGATCGGGTGAGTTGTACAGCTGCTGTTGCTGTTGCTGTTGCTGTTGCTGCTGTTGCTGTTGCTGTTGCTGCGGTTGCTGCGGTTGCTGCTGCTGCTGCGACGGCGGCGGTTGCTGATGCTGCTGGGGCGCTTGCGAGGAGCCATGTTGGCCCATTGTGTTGGTAGAAGATATATGCAGCTCCTCGGGCGTCCTCCCCAGCGTCTGCGAGCGTCTCGGTGTTTCAAAGGTCTGAGAACTTCGTGAATTGTTTACGGCTGAAGAAGCCCCTGGGCCAGGCAGTCCGGGTATCGATGGCGGGGCCGTTTGTCCTCCACCATGAAGGCCAGGAGCATTCCCGCTGCCAGGTAAGAGAGCGTCGGTGCCGGCTGTCGTTGTTCCAGAAGTTGCTGTTCGCAAGCTGCCTGTGGGCGCGCCAATGGAGCCCAGCGCCTGCGCAGCTTGGTAGAGGCCGGCAGCAGGGGAGTTTGGCTGCGCGTTCTGGTGGTGGTGAGAGTGGAACGGCATGATGCCGTCGTTCGCAGTCCGGCCTGGGACTACCAAGGCACAGATACGGCAAACAAGAGGTTCTTGTGGTGTTTTGTTTGACCCGGGCTGACGAGCAATTCGAATGGTGGATGACAAAGCCAAACATTTCCAACGGCCGCCCTGCCCCCCGCAGTCCTTGATCCTCAGAGCCCTGAGCCTTTTAGGCGGGGCCTGCTGGAGGTCCGCCAACACTCTGAGCCGGGCAGTAGACGAACGCCAGCAGATGAACGCCAACAGATGAGCGCCAACAGACCACACTCTCTCCGTCGTTTGACACGCCTCTACTCGCCCTTTCCCACAAGGGCATTCACCGCACTCACGATAATGCCGCCGTTGCACAAGGACTACCACCGCTCTCTTCTCCTGCTATCACCCGCGCCCTCGTCGCCCACCTTTGCCGCACTGAAAGCAGCGTACGGTTCACCCCTGTTCTCAGTGCTCAGAGAACTGGCTCGCTCTCCTACCAGATCACAGGGGACTACCATTCTAGATATTGCTCTTCCGTGCGAACATCTCTATAGGCGACAAAGTGTTCCGCGGAACGCTCTCTACTCAACCACTCAGAGCTTGTTGGCGGGTCTCTACAAGTTAATCTGTGTCATCTCTGCAAAGGAGTCAATTGACGTGGGAGACTCGGAAGGGATCGATCCACGCGTCCTTCTAGTAGCCTATCCTCGGAACGGACAACTGGATCAGTCTCTCGAATCACGTCCTGAAAGCGAGTCCCAAGGCCCCATCATCGATATTCAGACTTTAGCTTGCAGTCCGAGGTCATGGGAGACAGTCTACGCCATCGAGTCTGAAGAGGGCGAGCAGATACTAAAGAATTTTCTCTTGGCAGGGAAGGCTGACAGAGAGGTGCACAGAGTCCGAGGGGGCATTGTCCAAGTTTCCGCCAAGGACGAGCAAACATCACCGACAGATGCTCCAGCCCACTTCAAACGACACCTCTCGGTTGTGCTTGGTGGCACTTTCGATCATCTACATATTGGTCACAAATTACTACTCACAATGTTTGCTTTTGTTCTCGAGCCAGCATCTACGGTGGATGAAGGGGCTCAGAGAAGTCTAACCATCGGCATCACCGGGGACGAGCTGCTCAAGAATAAAAAGTTTGCTGAATTCTTGGAGAGCTGGCATGAACGGCAGCAAGCCGTCGACGGCTTTCTGAGGTCAATTCTCAACTTTGGGCCTACCAATGACAACCGCATCGCAGTGGAAGAGAAGACAGAACCTGGCCCGAATGGTCATGCCGTCTATGTCACACTGCCGTCCAGCCTCATTCTCAAGTATGTCGAGATCTGGGACCCGTTCGGCCCCACTATTACGGATGAGACAATTACCGCATTGGTGATTTCTGCTGAGACCCGGTCTGGCGGCAAAGCAGTCAATGCGAGGAGAGCGGAAAAAGAGTGGGCGCCTCTGGATATATTCGAGGTGGACGTTCTGGATGCTGAAGAGGAGGATGGCACGGTGACGCAAGGCAAGGTGGACGAGACGTTCCAGAGCAAGCTGAGCAGCACAGAAATCCGGCGAATGCAAAGTGAGAGATTTAGAAGCAGAAGCCACGTTTAATATGCCGCAATTGGGCGTCTTATGCGTCCAATGCCTGTATGATCAGCACGATTTGAGCGGCTAGGTATCGAGTCATTGCATTGGATGCATTCGAAGCATTGGAGGCAGCGATCGTGATGCGAAATGAAAGAGGCCGACGGTGGTAAGTGCATCGAGCGGGTACCTTCCCGAGAGCTGGTGTAACAGTGGTGGAGGGCCGACTGCGCTCGGAGAAAAGGCCGAATCCTGGGCGACAGCAGTAGTTCAAACAGGAACACATGGCGGTCGTAGACGGGTAGGGGATTCACGGTGCAACAACGGTAAGGACGGTAAGGGAGCAGGCGTTGGCTCAGTACGAACAGAGGCGATGTGCGTGGAGATGGGGATTGCGTCATAGACAAGGCAAAGACAGGACTGGTGTGTTGGGCAGGTTGTCGCGCACGTCGACCGAAGGAAGGGATGACTGCAGATTGTAATCCTTCTCTGTGCAAGAGTGCAGAAAAGAGGCGAGGTCGAGCAGGGAGGCAAAGCATCCGGGCTGAGCAGCAAGCGGACATTTTTGTATGCAGCTTGGGGTATGGAGTAGCCTGTGGAGGCAATTGGACGCGGATTGATTCGGCTTTGGCGAGACCGAATCGATTATGGGCCCTTTTTGATGGGGCCTTTGACGTGAGCCATTGCCCATTCCCACATCGCATTTACACGTTTCAGGGCGTTTCTTCAGCCCTCTTGAGTGTGCCTCTAGGATGTGCCTCTAGGATGTGCCTCTACTGTAAGGTTTTTGCCTCCTGGTGGTGCCTCCGGGGGAGGTTGGGAGGTGTGTCCCCAGCCTACCAGGCCCTCCAGACCGACCCAGGACGCCGCCAGGGCTCGGCAGGGCGCGGCCAGGGCTTCTTGTGTGTCCATCTCCATATAGCTGGTTCCCTTGCTCCAAGCCCTAGCCTCACGGCGGTGCGCCGGAAGGCACAGCCAAAGAGTCCCTAGCCGGTCACGCCCTCGGCTGGCGACGCACGTCACACTCATCGCGCTCGTTACGGCCATCGGGGCGCTCTCGTGCGGCGTTCTTCAAGCGCTTGTCAGCACCAATTGAGAGGGTATTCTCCAAGACCGCGGAGGCTATGGCTGCGTTGCCAGCGAAGCGCTGCATCAGCGGCGGGCAAGGGTTCAGGGTGGCAGGCAGTGGCAGGCGGTGGCAGGCGGTGGCAGGCGGTCGTTCAGTCGCTGAGGGCGGGCGTCCGCGACTACGGTCGAATCCCCCTTGGCCTCCTCATGCATGGCACAACACTCCATCGAAATCGATTCCTGCGGGACACGACATGCATCACTGGCCGTCCCGCGCGAAACTCCGCAGATACTTTAGGTCATGTGACCTAGCTTTTCTTGCTCTTCCTGCTGCCATTGGCCTCATTGGCCCGCCACGACTCCACCCAACAGCTGGCGTGCATGCGATTTCTCTCCGACCTGCCCACTCGAACTTCATCCACGATAGCGCTCGGCTGACACCGCTGCACCTTGCTACTCTGCTGCTGTCATGTTGCAGCCAGCGCCTTGCTTTTATTATGTACCGCCGCGATTGCCGTGACCTCAATTCCACGCACGACTCTCCTGCTGATTCTCAACACCACGGTCAGTCCAGCTCTGCCCTATCTCCCATATCGCCCATTAGCATCACCCGCTCCACCAACTGATGCTGGCGAACCCCGACGCCCGCACACGTGCCCTGTCGTGTTCCAACCTCTGCCTTCAGTCATTTATCCGGTAGATGATTTCCTTACCCCGCGTCTGTCGCCATGGACTCCGTTCCCGGCATTCTCAAGTTATCCAACGAATTGTTGCGCGAGATCCTTGACCATATCGAAGCAGACCCTGAGAAGCTGGTCAGTCTCGACCGCCGCGCCTACCTGTCCCAGGAGAGCTTCAAACCGCCTCCGCCGCCTGCGCGAGACCAGGCTCAGAACATCAGCAACTTCAGACTCACCTGCAAAAGATTCTCCGAGTTAGGAGCTGTCCATCAGTTCGCCCGCGTCACCACCAGATTTTCACGAAAGGGTTTGAAGCGATTGGAGAACATTGCTGGCCAGGACCATCTTGCTAAACATGTCAAGAAATTCAGCTACATGGTGCCCTATTTCTACGTCGAGGGTTTTTCTCTCCGACCCCCCCCCCATCTTTTGACTAAGAATCTTTACTAACCGAGTCTCAGGAAGAGAGCGGGTGCGAGAGCTGCTGCCGAATCTGCCAGACAGTCTCGGCTTTTTGGACGTCAGGCACTTTGTGCGCAAAGTCACCGAGCAACGGGAGATTGTGCAGTCGGAAGAAGATGCCCGAGTGCTGAACAAGGCCATCTCGGCATTCACCTCTCTCCAACACGTCCAGATTCTACGTGTGCAGGACCAAGAAGATGGACTTTTGCTGGCCTACATTCGTCAGCATGACGAACTCAACCAGCTCGTGGAATTAAAATGGCCTCCAGCGTGTTCTCACAGCACAAAGACGATTGGCGCAGCGCTGCTCGCCTCACGATCGCCGTGTACGCGCTTCTCCTCGCCCATGTTAAGTCCACAGAGTGTGGTCGTTTGGGCACGTGACCCACCGAATACCTTTGCGATTCTTGCGGAGCGCCTCACGTGTCTAGAGCTCCATTTTGACGATGGAACAGACCTGGATAACCGGATGAAAGAGCTATCTTCGCTGTCCAAGGTTGTTTTCAACGCGGCAAAGAACATGCAGGCCGTGCACATTGGCTTTCCTTCACACAGGCCATTAGGTCTTAAATTAGAAGAGATTTTTCACAACGTCAAATGGGAAAAACTTCTCGCGTTTGGCATCCAAGCCTGGAGGTTAGACGCGGATGAAATCATCGCCCTCGCACGGCGACACCGCGAAAAACTGCGGGGGTTACGGTTAAGAGACGTTCTCCTGAAAGACGGAAGTAGATGGAAGGATGTCCTGGCTTTTCTGAGAGACGACATGACGAGGCTGGATTGGGTGAGTTTACGACGAATAGATTACGCTCAACACTTTGACGAACAATGGACCATCGGAGCAGAAGTTCCGGACGACCCGCCTGGCGGTGCCAGCGACAGCGACGAGGAGAGCGATTGGGATCCGCATGCGGATGCGCCTATCGACGACTCCCCCGATCACTCCGATTTCGACAGCACGGATTCCCCAGATACAGGCTCGGATGCAGGCACAGATGATGGACCAGAGCAAGGAGGAGGGATGGATTTCCCACTCTCACCTGACACGCCTGCTTCCGCACCGTGGTGCAATTGCAACGGCCGGACCGGTTATCCAGACAGCGCAGAAGACCTGGGCGATGACGGTGTAGCCGTTAGCTACTCGCAACGCAAACTCTGGGAGAAGTGGGTTGTCAGAAGGTGCACCGAGCACGGCCACAAGTAGGATATTTTGCCCGCTTCCACGGCACGAGGACAACTGCCACAGCTCCAGCACCCCGCAGATCCAGCCATTCTTCCGAGTCACGTACACGTCCAAGCATGCGGGCAGATTTTAGGCTATGTCCGAATGTCTGCCATCTTCACACAGATCGGCCTCACCGCTTTCCCTGTGGCGTGCTTTCCCTTTCACCTCGGTATATGTGTGGCCTTCTCAGTGCAGCATGGCGCTTTACAGGATACGACCACGTCGGGCATGAATTCATATGTACCAACACCCAACCACCCGCATTTTCCCCCACAAACAACTCATCGTCTCCAATGAATAACAATAAAGCCCCTGGTCTTACCACGTGCCCGGGTCCTGTTTCCCTCGCACTAACCTTCTTCTGGACTGCCATTACAAGGTGTTTTATGATCTGCATGTCTCGGCGCAGCTTTTTTTCTTAGTTCTTCGTCGGTTTTTTTCCCTGCGGCATTTTTAACCCCCGGCGTGGCTGTTTCAAACTAGCATTATTTTGTGATTTCAATTCTCCCCAACAAATTTACCAGCGCTGGCTGGAACTTTATTTTTTCTTCTATTTTTTTTTTAATTTCTTGCAATATGTGGAGGATGCCATTTGGAGGATGCCTTTTCTCGTTAGTGGACAGTCTTGGTAATTCTCGTTCGAGCATCAAATATCTCCAATCCCCGATATTGACCTTGAACCCCCCAAAAAAAGCCTTAAAATATAGGAAATCACCCATACGCTCTCTCTCTCCCTTTCCCTCCCTCCCCCCTCTCTCTGACCACATGACAACGAACTACATAACTGCGAGGGCAGCGAAGGAAATATTCCGTAATCGAAAACTACTACCTTCCTATAACGTTCTCCTGTCGGTCCCGTTTCGGACGACATATGCGGAATAATATAGTGAACTATATTTCTCAGCACGGATATACACACGCTTCCATCCCGATAGCAGAGTACCCAGCAACTCGCCTCCCGTGGCTCCAGATCCCTGTCCTGTATGCACCAACATTCTCCCTAAAACCGGACCCGCCAGCCTGCATGAACGTGCCGGTTCGTTTTGCCAACGCACGTTCATCTTGGTTCCATCCGCTCTCTCCCCAGCGATCGCAGTTCTGCTGATGCTGACGCTGATGCTGGTGCTAGTGCTGGTGCCTATTCTACACTGTTGGACAAGATTCGACGTTCCGCCCTGTGTATACCGCCCGGTCCTAAGATCTGCGGCGCGGGCCTTGCATCCACATCGCTCAGATGCCGCGTTACAACGCATGTTCTGCTTCTCAAATCTTCCGTCGCGCCCTGTTCCTCGCTTCCGCTGCCAAGCGGCTGTCGCAGCTTAGCTGCCGTGATGGAACCCGGGTGTCCACATACCATACGCTAAATTGCCCTGTGCCAACCGAGAAAACATGCTGGCTACTAATGCACCGTCGCCCCCCTCCGCGTCCCACTCATCCCGGCCCTCGTCCTTCCGGTCCTGCAAGTTCAGTCCTGTGAGCTTCCCGTCCTGCGAGTGTCCATCTTAGCTATTTGCATCCCATCACCGGCTTACCCATCTAGCACAGCTGACCGGAAATGCCCTCCCAACGCATGCGCCTCCCCTTGCCCATTCGCTCCCAGATACCCTTCTCCATCCAGCCAAATGGCGCGTTATCCCGAACCTATCATCTTGCCCTGTCTAAAATTGTCCGAGTCCAGCGACTGCAGTCGATGCTGGCCTTTAGCGGCCCTCCCCCAACACACACACGCGACCACCCACACATTACGATTACGCCATCGCCCGTTCCCCCTCGCTTCCGCATACGGAAACGCCCGCGGCTAGCTAGCTACCTCGCCGAACACTTCACGAATAGAGCGGAAAGGTGATATAACGGAATAGCGCTTTTATTCTAAGCCTCGGCCGAACTAAGCTAGCCGGCTCCCTAAAATATATTTCCTCCCGCCCGCTCCCGCCCCGCCCCGTCCCGTTGGCGTCCTGTCACCCTGTCAAACGCTCCAGCTCTTGAACTCTCAAACACTACTAACACAGCCCGGCCGCTAAAGCAGGTGTATAAAAATGGGTTGATAAGGAAAAAAAAAAGAGGCTCCTGGTTTAAACCCCCGCCCCGGTAGACAAAGGTAAAAAAACGCCAGAAATGCACTCGCACTTACTCCCTTTCCCCTTTTCTCCTCCCCCTTTTGTTCATCTCCCTTCCCCCTTTCTTCCCCTTCTTCCACCCCGGTCTCCACACCCCCCACCCCCTTTTCCACTCTCCCTTTCCACCCTTCCATCCTTCTTCCACGCCCTCTTCCACCCAACCCACCTGCCCACCCTACTCATATCTCGGATCCTCCTCCCCCATCCCCCCCGCCGCCGCCGGCGTCTCAGGCGC
>Ga0307515_10003708_pt1 | contig 32059 bp, 19 predicted proteins | sample 17_EM_MG_FD_194513 | JGI IMG/M metagenome (GOLD analysis project Ga0307515, IMG submission 194513) | Populus trichocarpa ectomycorrhiza microbial communities from riparian zone in the Pacific Northwest, United States - 17_EM | ecosystem: Host-associated > Plants > Roots > Unclassified | place... | reverse complement strand
ACCGGGGTTTTTTCTACATAATCTAATCGGTTTAATCGGTTTTATTTTTCGGTTCGGTTTTTTCGGTTAATTTTTTGTCGGTTTTATCGGTTTACTCGGTTTATCGGTTTTTTTGAACACCCCTAGTCCTCAATGTTGAAATAAAAGAAAAGGAATATAGGAGAATGACAAAAAAAAAAGTTAAATGCGAAAAATAAAAGATAAGGGAAAAAGAAAGCAAATATGTTTTTTTTATGCTAGGTTGCCTCCCAGTAAGCGTTTTTGTTTTATGTCATTGGCTCGACATGTTGCATGCTCATTCTTCATAAATTGGTTCAGCTAACTCCGCAGAAGCGGTGAGTTCTGTCGTCCAACCTTTATAGAAAGGTTTCAAGCGATGCCCATTGACCTTGAGTACTTTGTTGGTTTCTAAACTTGTAATTTCAACTGCACCATAAGGAAAAACATTAGAAACAACAAAGGGTCCAATCCAACAAGAGCGCAACTTTCTAGGAAAAAGTTTCAAACGCGAATGATAAATAAGGACTTTGTCTCCAACATTAAACTCTTTTCTTGTAATCATTCGGTCATGGAGACTCTGAGTGTTTTCTTTGTAAATCCTTGCATTCTCATAAGCATCATTTCGTATTTCTTCCAATGTAATTCCAATCTTTTTGGGCACTAAAAGGATAGGCGCCACCTATTCACTATCCGTAATGGGGTAAATGACTCCTGCATCATGGAGGACAATTTGCAAAGCTTGCAAATCCAATGTTAAGTCGTGCATGTTTCGAGGAACACATATATGCCTCTCCATCTCTTCTATCTTGGTAAAATCATAGCCATAGCTCAAAGCTACGCTTGATCCATCCTCACTATCAAAATCACAAACTTGCTGCACACATTTATCAACTTGGTCATAACATATGATATAATAAACATTGCTATAAGGATATGTCATTGCATCATGAAAATTAAATTCAATTTTTTCATCTCCTACCTCCATAGACAAAGTATCCTTACCACAATCAATTTTTGTATTAGTAGTTTTCAAGAATGGTCTCCCAAACAATATAGGAGTGTTGTTTGATGAATCACAAGAATCATGTTCCATATCAAGAATATAAAAGTCGCATGGAATGACCAAACTATCAATCTATCTTCTATCACACTAAGTGGATAAACAAAACTACGATCCGCAAGTTGTATTACAATGCTAGTCTTATTCAAAGGCTCAAGACTAAGAGAATCATAAACATGTTTAGGCATAGCACTAATGGATGCACCTAAATCGCACAAGGTCCTTTTGAAACTAGCATTACCAATAACACATGGGATAGTAAACGCACCTGGATCCTTTTGCTTTAAAGGCATATTCTTTTGACCAACAGCAGATACAACTTCACCCATACTTATCATTTCATGACTTTTCAATTTGAAAGCTCTCTTGGTAGTACACAACTCCTTCAAAAATTTGGCATACTTGGAAATTTGCTTTATAGCATTAAGCAAAGGAATGTTGAGTTCGACTTTCTTGAAAACCTCTAAAATCTCTTTTTCTTTGTCCTCTTTCTTTGACCTAGAAGAACTCACAGGAAAAGGGTGGAATTGTTTTAAAACTGGAATTCATTAAGTGAGGAGTTACCTTTAGAGTGTTGGTCGATGTTTTAGTTTGTAAAGCAGGAGGATGTTCCTTCTTTGTACTCAATTCGGTTTCTATCTCTTCTTCTTCCTCCATCTCAATTTGTTTCGACCTTTTCTCTTCAAGTTCAGTCCCACTTCGCAGCATGATTGCACTAACATTCTCTATTGGATTCAATGCTTGGGAGGGCAATTTTCCATTCATTTGTGCTTCCAATTTCCCCACACTTGAAGTTACTTGCCCCATTTACTTCTCCAAGTTGTGAATACTTGACCTTATTTCCTGTTGAAAAGACATGACATTTTGTTGCAAGGTTATAGCGTTAGAAGTCAAAGTTTTCATCATCTCACGAAGATCATCACTAGATGACGACCCCATAACATTGGAGTTTGTGAATGGAGGGGGTTGTCTTGCTTGATAATTTTGTTGGGGCTGAAATCCATGGGGATGGAACTGTCGGCCTTGATTGCCTTGTTGAGGTGGGTTCCTATAACATAAGTTTGGATGATCTCTCCATCCGGGATTGTACGTGTTGGAAAAGGGATCATATTTACGCTCGGACTATCCATTGAATCCTCTATCAACTGCATAAACCTGTTCAATGTAATTTTCTTGCATTGTTGGGCACATATCTGAGGTATGTCCTTGTAAGGAACATATGCTACAAACTTTCACCTGCTGTACATTTTCACAAGCCAAAGAACGCACAAGAGAAGTAAGATCATTAACTTTATTTTCAAGGTTAGAAATACTTACCTCATTTACTCGTTTGTTTGCGAAGTCTCCACGCGTGCCAAATTGTTTCGAGTTGGCTGCCATGTTTGAGATCAATTGGCGTGCTCCAAAAGTAAAGCACATGTAATTGGGATCCTAAAAATTTCATAGGGCTTTTACACCTGTTACTTGTATTGGAAGCCTTATTAGCTTGCAATCCTCCCATATCACCTCTTAAAAGGGTCTCATTGATGTACCCCATAATAAGTAGCAATTTCTCCAGGTCATTTACCATATGATTTATCTTAGTAATGCATGACAATCTACTAACATCGATTCTTAGATAGTTTCTCTCAGCTATTTGTGTCAGCTTAGATTCTTGCCTGAATTCTTGAAAAGATAGATACTTTATGGAATTCATGATTTCGATTCAGAATCCTATAATATAGGGTTAACATGGTTAGGCTTACCTGGATGCAAATTACAGGCAGTACATGCAACCTAAAGACAAGTTCTATTCATTAAGTAAGCATGGGTAGGTTTTCTACCGATCTCAAAAAAGTCTCAGATCTACCTAGTGACGATCTTTGTAAAGACAGTATGAGGGTGTTGCAAGGAATGGTTAAAACATGTATGCCCATAACTACAAAACAGACACTCAAATATGAGTTTGGTGTTTCACGCATCTGAACCCTGACTGATAGTCATAGGACAGATTGTTAATCCCTTACCTAACTTAGAAGTTTGTATGTGCTTCTAAAAACTTAAAACAAGTGATGCATAAGATATTAATCCATATCCAATATGCAAATGCATGTGCCATATGTACAAAAGAATGCATGTTGATAATAAAAATGATAGACAAAAAGCAATAAATTTTAAAGTGTAAAGAGAATAAAAATTTACAGACTAAAAAAAAACACAACATCAGACAAACAAAAAGAATTTTAGTCCATTGTTGTCTCTAGTGGAGTCGTCATTTTGTCGCATATGTGTGGCATCACATCTATCATCCTCCCAGAGTGGGATCTTTATGGTAATGAGTGAAAATAACAAGGAATTCTTGTTTCTTATATATATATATATATATATATATATAAAAGAAATGGGATTGGAGTCGCCACCTAGTATTTTGGTTACTAGAACCCTAATTGGTCTCAAAGTCTAAATAAAGGGATTAGTTGTGTATAGGAAGGATATATCACCCCTAGTACATCTTATCTAAGGTAAGCTGTCATGTTTATTTGTCTAATATAAATTAAGATATTGTTGTGTTTTCTAATTATTGAGTTGTCTAATAATTAAAGTTGGTTCACCCCATAAAGTGGACCATAGGTTTAGGGGTCAAGCCTAGTCATTCTAGAGTCAAAACATAAAAATAAAAATAAAACTGTTTTTTTATTCAATATCTAGAATATATATTACATATAAGTTAATAATCTCGTATATTAAAATAAACAAAATAATTTTTTGGTATTTTTAAAATGTAGGCCAAGATCTCATGGCTTTAATAAACTAATTATTAAATCCAATATACATCCAAAGTAAAAAAAGACTATTTTTTATTTTTTAGTATACTAAATTATGCAAATATAATTTATTTTTTAGAAACTTGGTCATACTAGAAAAAACAAATTGATAATTTTTGTCCTAACAACTCAATCAATCACAAATCATCATCACATATGCACAATTAATATTTTATCCCAAAACTAACAATGTATCAAATAAATTATTAATAGTTTGGGGTTAGGAGTTCAAGAACGTATTATTTCAAAAGGTTGAAGTTACTAGACAAATCTTGTCAAATAAATTCAAAACATTCTCAAATTTTATGTACTTGTTTTTAAGGTTCTAATCGCACTCCATATAAAATTTGAGGTCATTTGGTGTTTTTTTGCTATAGGAAATAAATCCAGGATTGGAACTTGTCCTAACGGGTCTAATTCACCTCAGTAATTCAAACTTGTTTTGCTACTGTTATTTTTCGATTATGACTAATATAATAACATCATAATTGATATATTTAGGTGTCATATAAATTCTTTATCTATAACCTTTTCATCTTTTTTTTCTTTCGCATCTTAAAAAACATCCATTTTTCATACATTTTTGCTTGTTACTCGCAAAATTATAATCGTAGTTTCTTCTTTGCTTATTTTTATATTTTTCTTGCTTCTTGAGTCATATACACATATTTGGATACGCCACTATAGATGTTATATTTGGTGTTGATTTCAGTTCTGCGAGAGTCAAAAAAAGGTGAGGCGAAAGGAAAAAGGTGTAGCGAGCATAATTGAGTGAAAAGCCTATATTTGAGTGAAACATGAGAGGAATGTAAATACATGATGGAGTGGGTGGGGAATATGTATTTCTTGTCAACTAACCAATTTTCATATTCAAAGATGTCGAAGGCAAACAACTATGCATTATGAATTAATAGATGAATCGAATGGCCAATGAATTTGGAAATAGGTTGGAGATGCAACATTTTAAAGATCATGATAGGGTTCAAATTAGGTATGAGTGAAGAGAATTTAATGTTAGGAGGGTTGTTAGGCAAGTTAACACTAATGTTGATGAGTTTGTGGTTGATAATGCGAAAATGAGTGATGTTGATTTTGATGATAATACTATATTTCAGCTTGGTATTGATTTTGTTGACTTTAGAAGATGTTTTCCATAATATAGATTCGAGGTTAGATCTTTTTAAAGAAGAGGAGGATGATATGAACTAAGTCAGATTCGAATTTGACCTTAAAATATATGTTGACTAGTTAACAATATCTTACTCATATCTTAAAATAACAGTATCACTATATCTTACTGAAGCTTAAATTTTTAAATTACAAAATTAACAATTCACCACGTGGTTTAAAACACAAGTAAGTATGTAATAATTTATAACTCTAATAAGAATACATTTCCTTAATTTTTTTCATCAACCGTTAATGGTTGTTATCTTTAACCAGGTGTATAATATGAGAGGTAATGCTGATAGTTTGAAATTACTATATTTAGGTCCTAAAAAAAAGGTTCAATGTTATAATGGATATTTCATCAATGGATATATTTTTCATACTGAAGAGTATGGAGAGGGTAGAAATACATATAATAGTAAGGTTTGTGTTAAGGAATCGACTTTCAATGAGTTTAAAGCTGATTATTATGGCAGGTTAGAAAAGGTGATGGAATTGCAATATCATAGGGCACAAAATATAATCTTTTTATTCAAATGTTATTGGTATTATACTGATAGAGGAATTAGAGTAGATCATTACCATGGTTTGGTTGAAATTAATAAAAGAGGTATTTGTATTTTCTAAACAATGCTAACAAGTGTATTACATATACAGTCCTTCCTTTAGAAAGAATCGTAATAGATTTGATTGGTTATCTGTTGTGAAATCAAATCTAGAAGTCATGTCCAAGTTGTTAAAGATGGTAATGGTAACTAGGAGAGAAGATGCATTTTAACTAGATGAGTTAGTTGATCCTTATTGAGTTACTCCATCTATCGAGTTAGAAGAAAATTTAAATTTTCATGTCACTAAGAATACTTATGTTCATGTTAATATTGACGAGTTAAATGATTCATTAAGTACTAGTGAACATACAAAAGTGGATGAAGTTGAAGAGACCGACCAACCTCAGTCCAACAAAGATGATGGTAAATGAAGATGAGGAAGATTTTGATTAAAAAGGATTTGAATTGATTTTAGATGTAAAACATCATTATGTAATTAAAATATCTGTTGTCATTTTATAATGCATTATATGTTTTACATTTATCAAGATTTTATGATTGTGGTTGAGGTTTTAATGAGTTATTGTTGAATCAATTATTGTTATTGTTTTTGTTACTGTTGTTATTGTATAATTAGGTTGGATCTGGAGTATAAACAACATATAAAAAAAATAAATGTTTTAAATTCACCAACGTAATCACCAACATAAATTTAAAAAAATTAAAAATTATTAAATAACCGTTGATGAATTTTCTGATGATTTAGATCTCAAACATATTCATTTAAGGACATTAAATAGTCAAAGAATTACAGAGAGTTTGGGAAAAAAATCATGAAATTGGATTGACTAACAAACTTACCACTGGAGTACCATTCTTTGATGAATTTTATACTCACCAATAGACTTACTAATGGATGCTAAAATAGTCAGAGAATTATATAGAGTTTTTGGAGGAATTCATGAACTTAGACTAGTCGACAAACTTATTGATGAACTAACATTCGTTGGTGAATTTAATACTCAATGATGGACACTAAAGCGATCAGAGAATTGCAAAACATTTGGGGAGGAATTCATGATATTGGAACTGACCAACAAAATTATTGACAAATGAAGATTCATTAGTGAATTTAGGGGGTTTTCAAAAGTATTAAAAAAAAAACTCTTAAAATGACAAATGAACTCACCAGTGAATTTAAAAAATTTCATTGAAGAGTCTATCGGTGATGTGTTGACATGGTAAATCATTGATAGACTTACCGAAAAAAATTTCATTGATGAATTGAAACCCATATATGTCGAGCAACCCTTTATTTTTCCTTTATTCCCCATAAACCTCCACATTTCCTCCCATCTCTCTCCTCTATATTTTGTTAAGCTTCATCATTGAACAGTGCTTTCTCTTAATATAGAATCAATGACGAATCTCTCTCTCTATCCACCATAAAAAGTTTGATATTTAGTCATTTTGTCAACTTCGTGTTCATTTTCAATTCTTGAAATTTGGGTGAATGTGGTTTTTTATGTTAAACTGTTAATTGAGTTATTTACTATTGTTGTTGGGTTATGAGAATGCATGTAAATTATTTGAATTGAGTCAATTGTATGAACAATTAGACAACCCTCAATTCTTGAAATTAGGGTTCATGTGATTTTTATGTTAAAATGTTAATAGGGTTGTTTATTATTGTTGTTGGGTTATGAAAATGCATGCAAATAGTTTGAATTGGGTCAATTGTATTAAAAAATTGAAAAACCCTAAATTCTTGAAATTAGGGTTCATGTAATTTTTGTATTAGAATGTTAATTAAATTGTTTATTATTATTGTTGGGTTTGAGAATGCATGTAAATGGTTTGAATTGGGTCAAATGTATTAAAAATTGGAAAACCCTCAATTCTTAAAATTAGGGTTCGTGTGATTTTTATGTTCGAATGTTAATTAGGTTGTTTATTATTGTTGTTGGGTTATGAGAATGCATGTAAATAATTTGAAGTGGATCAATTGTATAAATAATTGGAAAACTTTCAATTCTTGAAATTAGGGTTCATGTGATTTTTATGTTAGAATGTTAATTGGTTTGTTTGTTGTTGTTACTGGGTTATAATAATACATGATAATGTTTTGAGGGAGTTGTGCAAATTGTGTTTAAAGGTATTTTCTAAGAATATTATGGAAGTTGTGTGTTTGGTATAACGATGGACATGTGAAAAATCATATAAATTATATTGAAAATTGATCTCCAAGTTACATTATATATGATAGATGGTTTGAGAATGTGATTTTCTGTATTTCTGAAAACATTGAGGTAGGGTCCCATATAAGGGAGGTGTTGTTGAAATTTTGTTAAAAATAGATAGATGCACAAAAACCATAGATTGAGAATTTAATTAAATATGATTATTTAGTTATATTGTTTAGATGCAAAGAAAAAATTCAGGGTTGGGACAAAGCGGTTATACTTCTTCAAGTAGTAGTGTATTTAGGTGCCGATCATGAAAGGACACAAATGCACATACTAATGATGTAGGCTCATGAATATGGGTTACAGATATGACATCTTATTTGCTAGAGATCCTTATTCTAACAAGTTTATAGCGAAATAAAAGCCAAATTTAAGCATATAAATTATTATTTTCTCCTCATAGATAACATCAACTTAATGAGTAAATGTTTATTTAGTTTTTTATTAATTAATTGATTTTCAAGTTCATAAATATGGAAGTTGTGCGCACGATAACATCGACAATGAAAGTGTTGATGGAGTGTCTTTGTTTCAATGGAACCAACTTAAAGATTATCCATAATGGATGCTTATGATTAAGGCTTGGTTGGGAAAGTTTAATGTTAGTACATATATTATCAATACTTGTAGTTAATATACATGTTTTTTTTTAAAATTTAGAAACTAATTATTTTACGAAAATGATTATAAGGAAAAATCTTGGTGGGATGCTGCAAATTCCAGGGTTGTCAGGCGAGTCTGGAAAAATCATAGCATAACTAGGTAAGTTTTAACTTGTGAAGTTTATATTTTTTATAAGATTATAATCTTATTTTTCATTATATTTTTTTATTTGAACAAATTTCTGTACCTAGTTGCATGATTTCTAGTATGACGCACACACCTACACTAAGAAAAGAGCTGAGCAAGATGACTTTGAGATGTGCAAGAATTTTAGACGTTCCCACATCAGTGAAAGTAATCAGAAGAGATATCTAAAGTTCTTGATGTTAGAGGGTTTTAGGAGGCGATCACGGAGTGAGTCCTTGAACATAAATAAAAAGACTCATGGTTCCATTAACAAGTATACTGACAAATTATAAGAGTTTGTTTTATTTTTAAGTAGTATTTGTGACAATAATTAACTAATGATTTATTTTGCAAGCTACACAGCTTGAGATAGAGTTATATATGGAAACACATATATAGAGGGAGGATAGACAAAAATGGGAGTAAAAATTCATGAACATTTAAAATGGGGTGTCTGTTGTAAGTAACTTTGAAATTTTTTGTATATTTTTTGGATTAATGTTTTTTATCGACAACTTTGACTTGTTTTTTTTTTAAGGAACAATATAAGCACCAAACACGGAGAGGACCCCTTGAACCCATCCGGAATATGGTTTGAAATTGTGGTTAGAGGTTGGAGCAACCAATGGACCCAATAGGAATCGAGTTTATGGTATCCCTGTGACTACTGCCCGAGATATGAGGTCAAGTTGTAGTGTTTCAATCGTAGGCACCCCACAATTTAGCCCAAGAAAGCTATCACTAGCCGTTAAGGAGTTGGTTCAAGAACGAATTGCTACTATGATGACCAATATAAGGGCTGAAATGGAGGTCCGGTATGAAGAACAAAGTAGGAAGCAATGGGAGGAGATGATGACACACTTCTCCACTCATTATCTCCCCTTATAGACTTCAATGAGATTTTTCTCCCCCTCCACTTCCACCTCCACCTCCACCTCCACCTGCAGCTTCAACTTCTTTTTAATATATATAGACATTTGTAATTGATTTTTACAGTTAAATTAATAATATAAAATGTGTTCTTCAATTTAATTTAGATGTTTAATGTCATGTAATGTCAAATTATTTGATCAAAATAAGCATGTATTAAAAAAAAATTACTAAAATATCAATGAAATCACTGACGAATATAAATATCATGTCGGTGAATCCGTCGATAATGTAGGCTCATTTTTCTTGGAGAATTATAAAGAGTTGTGAACTGTTTTGATATTGACCGATAGATTCAACAACATAATATTTATATTGGTGATTCTGTCGAGGAGTCCATCGATTTTATGGGGTTGTTTTGGAGTATAGTAGCGGTTGCTTTTCAAAATGTTTTTTGTTTGGAAATGCATGAAGATAAAATTTTTTAAAAAAAAATATTAATTTGAAGTAAAGAAAAAAATAAAAAAATTAAATTTTTTTAAAAAACACTTTTAAAACCTAAAAAGAAGCATGTTCTTATATATTATTATTCCATCAATAATATTTATATTGGTTGACAACTTTTTCAACATGAATATTCTGTTGATATTTAAATCATTGATTAAGTTATCTAAAATTCCCGATAAGACACTTGTTGATGACAAATTCCTATCAATAAATCCATAGCTTATATACTGCCGGAAGTGTCTCTTTCTATTCTTTATAACCATCCAGTTTTTTTCACTAAAGATGGTTTCCGTCACCATGCTTATAATTAAGATAGATGTACGTACGGTGTATTTTCCTTTTATAGCTCTGTGGAAACACCTCAGCCAAACACCAAATGTTTGATCATTGACGGGAGTTATAATGAGTGCCACCGCTGGATCTCGGAGTTACATCTAAATCAAATGTCAATATAAAGGGATCGCTTTAATGGGTTATATATATATATATATATATATAACCATAAAATGATTTAAAAATCCCATAAAATGATCATAAAATTTTACGAGAAGATAGTCGTGCACTTACTTATATTTCTTCTGCTGATCAACAGTATATTTCATGAGATTTTATCTGGGAATACGATGAATGTGGTTGCGGTTGTTTTTTAAAGTGTTTTTCATTTAGAAATATATTAAAATAATATATTTTTTTATTTTTTAAAAATTATTTTTAATATTAACCCATTAAAATAATGTAAAGATATCTTTTTGTTAAAAACATTTTTAAAATATAAAAATAAATAAAATATTATTAAAAATATATATATTCAGGTAAGGTGGGTGTTCCTTCAAATCAGATCATGTCAGTTGTAAGAAAGGCATGCTGTCGTTGTCACTGCATTGATTGACCTCTTATTCTATTACTCACTACCTTCCATGGTGGTTGGTTGCCTTTGAAGCCCACCAGACCTTTTCAACCTTTATGCTCTTCCCACTTCAAGAAATCCTCTCTCTAGATTAATTTTATATGTTCAAGAATCTGCCCTACCATTTGATCTGATCATGCATTTGATTTGTGATTATAAAGTATAATATCCATCAGCCAAGCACACCAGGCTTGAGTCCTGAACAAGCAAGGGTTGCGTGGCAAAGGTTTGGTGTTGGGTTGGTTTTTCTTGTTGATGTGAGCTGTGACAAAACTTCTTGGAATAGGGTTTTGATGTAGCCCTTTGCATGTTCCTGTTGGTTGAAAATATCAAAATATATCCGAGGGATGTTCCTTCTTTTCTTCTTCCTGAATTTTTTGGCTGGCAATCCATATCGATGGATCTTTTGGTTTAGAATAATATTCCTTCTATGAATCTAGCTTCTACGATGGGATTACATATAATGCCTTGATGTCCAAAGTAATGACCATAAAGAAAAAAAATTGACGTGAGAAGAACAAGTGGAAAACAAGAAAAAATCTCATGTCCAATCTCAAATTCGCTAGAAATTTTTTTGTTTATTCCACGTACTTTTTTTTTTACTTTTACAATCCCTTTAGTTTTTGCGATTTCAAATTTAGTTTAAAAATTTATTTTCTCAACATTTCACTCCTTAACTTTAAGATAAGGGAGAGAGTAGCTTGAAAATAGCAAAGAAGAAAGAAAGTTGTCAGTTTGACCACTATAAGACAATAAAAATGGCTAATCTTGGTTTCAATGAGTTTCATTTGATGAGAGGAGCTCAATAATAGTGGTTTTTTCCCCCTATAAACATGTCTGAAAAGATTGATCAAGCTTTATTTAGATTTTTTGATTTGGTTGATTTTTTTTTTCAAGTTGTCTTTGAGGTGTTTTGAGCTTGGTAATGAAGGTTTTTATGGTGTTTAATAAGCTTTTTTGGGTGAAAATAGATTGAAAAATATTTTTTTAGGCAAAAAACACCACTTCCTAATTTTCCAGCCATCAAAATAGTGGTCGTATTCTAAGTAGCAACAAGCAATATATTAAAAGTGCTAGGTAGTAATCCACAATAATCATGAGCTTTTTCTCTAATTTCATCCTCAAGCTATTTATTTTTTCATTTATAGCCTTGTATATCCAAATTAATGATCAATTTATAAAATTTTGTTAATGAAAGAAAAATTGTACAAAAAAAGACCAAAATGTAAAATAAGAAGAAATCATTTGGTCAATCTCAAATTCACTCAAAAAAAGTTATGTTTAGTCCACCTATTTTTCTTTTGTTTTTCTATACAATCCCTTTAGTTTTTGCAATTTCAAACCTAGTTAAATAATTCATTTTCTTAATATTTCAATCCTTAACTTCAAAAAAGTCGCTTGAAAATGACAAATTAGATAGAAATTTATCGGTTTGGCCGTAATGTGGCGATAAAAATAGCCAATCTTAGTATCAAAGAGCTCTATTCAAAGAGAGAAATTCGATGGTGGTGATTCTTTTTTCCTATAAACATGTTTGAAAAATGAATTTTTTATTTTATGTATATTTTTTTTATTCTGTTAATTTATTTTGATTGATTTTAAGGTATGGTTAGTGATTGATAGAGTTTTTTATAGTGTTTATAATGTGTTTTTGGGTGAAAATTTTGAAAAATAATTTTTTAGGCCAAAACACTACTCCCTTGATTTCCTAGATAATATAGTGGTGGTCGGGTTCTAGGCAGTAACATGCAATGTATTAAAAGGGCTAGGTATTTTATTGTAGTTATCTAAAATAATTACAATTTTTTTTCTAATTTCAGCCTTAAATATTTTTTTTAATTGTAGCCTTCTATGCCCAAATAAATGAATAATTTATTAAATTTTGTTAAGGAAAGAAAAAAATCAACAAAAGAGACCAAAATGTAAAACAATAAGAAATCACATGACCAATCTCAAATTCGCTAGAAAAAAGTTATCTAAATCCATCTACTTTCCTTTTCCTCACTCTTCAATTCCTTTAGTTTTCACAATTTCAAATTTAGTTTAAAAGTTTATTTTTTTTAATATTTTAGTTTTTGACTTTAAGAGAAGAGAGAGAGAATTGCTTGAAAATAACAAATGAGAAAGAAAGTTACTGTTTGGCCATAATATGACAATAAAAATAGATGATTTTTGTGTCAACAAGTTCCATTCGATGAGATGAGTTCAATAATAAATTTATTTTTCTATAAACATGTCTGAAAAAGTAAATCTGGTTCTGTTTAGATTTTTTATTCCATTCGTGTTGTTTTTTGTATTTTGTTTTAAAAAAAAATAAGGCAAACCACCCTTGATAAAAGAAAAAAAGATGGCCAAGTGTGAGAGCTTGCCCTAATATTGTTATTTAAGAGTTTTCCACTATAAGGAAATTTTTGTATGCATCACATTGTTTTATTTAAATTTTGTATACATCATATTTTTTTATTTAAAAAAAATTAACTACAATTATTTGACAGGTAAAGTTTAAGATCCTTTTCAAGTACAACTATTATCCCACGTCTATTATAGAAGATTCAAGTACACTCACTTTATGGCCGGTTCTCATGTATACACTTACGAATCTATGCTTATACTTTCGATCCACAGCTTTCTTTGTGTTCAAGATCTAAAATTATTGATCTACTTGGGCTTTAAAGCCTCATCAGATCGAACAAAACCCCTTTACTATCAACTCTTTTTTTGGTAAGTCGTATTAAAAGTGATTAAATTAATTGAATTATTCGAAATTGAACTGTTTTTCAAACTTATTGGATAATTTTGGTTAAAAACAAAAGTAAGAAAAAGAATTGGGTTGATTTTATAGTCTGAACCGAACCGAACCGAACCGAACCATACCGTTTGAAACCGATGTCATGCCCCTGAAAATTCCACACATGAATCCATTCACACACGTAAGAAGAGAAGAGCCAGCCAGTAGACCGAGAGAGACAAGAAGCGTGGGTTTGCAGAAGCCAGCCACCTGCTGCACACCGAAACACGAATAGAAGAAACAAAACAGCTTACAATAACAAGTTAATAAATAAGAAACAATAAAAACGAAGCCCTCTCCTCTCTGCCTACCATCTCTCTCTCTCTCTCTCTCTATCTTTTTTTTTTTCTCCGATACAGAAACAGATACACGACATAAAACAGATACACATACTGTTCTGTCTTCCTATTACTCTCTGTCTCTCTCTCTCTCTGTTTTTTTAGCAATACAAAAAAGCTTTTAAATTTATTATAGCAGTAATAAGAGAGATCAAAGTTACAGTTTCGAATCTCTATGGAGCAACTTGTTAACTTTATTATACGGCCTCCCAGGTATTAAATCTCTCTTCTTCCCTTCAAATTTGATTGGTTTTTATCTGGATTTTGGTTTGTTTGGTTGATGATTAGAAGTGGGAAGAGAGAAGGATTTCGTTTTGAATCTTGGTCGTTTCCTATCTGGCTTTTGATGAAAGTTGGAAACCCTTTTCTCCAAAGTCTTATTTTTTATATTTCTTTTGTCTACTCATTAAAATAAAATAATAAACAGCATGAGATTCAAATTTGATTTTAGTTCCTTTCTATCAGTTTGCTTGGCAACCAAAAGGAGTTTTAATTTTGATTTATTAGTGGGATTCAAATAATATAACTTTGACTCTTTACTTTGTTTGTGTGATTTGTTCAGAATCCAAGATCTTTCTGTGCTAATTTATGTTTATTTTTTTTTTTGTTGTGATATTCATTTTTATAATCCCATGTATTGATTACTCACTTTCGATCTTTAGATTCCAACCCGTGTATTGTATCAGGTAGTTTTAATTTTTATATATGAAATCGTATTATGGTGCATAGCAGAGAGTCTATATTGTCACTATTTCTCGTATTCTTTTGAAAGTTGAAGAGTGCTAATCGATGTTTCTGGATGCGCTGTGTTGAATTTCAGTAGTTGTTTTGACTGGTTGGCATGTGGGGATCAGGACCTTTTAGTTCTTTTGCTTTTATTAACTTGATTTTTCTACTTTTGGGGTATTTCACGTGGTATTGAAAGTATAGACAGCAAATGAACTTTCTGGGAGTCATTAAATTGGCAGTTTAATTGGATATAATTGATACTAGATGCTGAACCATTTCGATGAGAATCAGATGAAGTTCCTAAATTTATAGACACTGAACTATTATAGGTCAAATGTCTGTTTAAAGTCAATCTCGCACTGTCAATGTCAAACACTGAGTTCAGTCATCAAAGACATCTTGTAGATCAGATGAATCCTCTTGTGAGCTGATGTATGTTTGATATCTAAAACTTTTCGCATCATTGGCTCCATATATGTTTTTATTTTCATTATTTAAGAATTGGTTCCTTAGAAGAAGAAAAAAATGTTGCATCGGTCTCTTTAAGAACATTAGGGCATTAGTGTATGTTGCATACTGAAGTGATGCGATTATGCACTGCACTTCTTATATAACTGGTATATAGCAATAAGTGCAGGAAATTAAAATTTTTGCTGACTAGATACCTGTCAAATGTATTGGACATTTTCTTTGTTTATATTTTTTTCATGATTCTGTCCATTTTTTGGTCTGTAGAGCTGAATACAATCCAAAACATGATTTGTTGGATCAAGAGTTCATGTTGAAAGGAAAATGGTACCAAAGAAAGGATGTGGAGGTAAGTGCCACTCTATATGTGTGGAAAAGTCTTTTTTTATGTTTGATTGTACTTAGTCTGATTTTTATGTCTTCCTCTCCGTTAGGCAAGTATCTCAAGCAATAACTTGCTAAAAACCCCTGATATGTTAGTTGTCCTGTCTTCTATTGTCATCAGCTAGATATATATAAAAACAGTCTAGTAAACAAGTAACCCTAGCAATTGCACATACTTATCAAGCCTAATATAGATTTGCTGAAGTTTTCATCAAGATTTCCGAAACTTTGATACTTTGTAACTCGTCATCCATGTTACAATTTTTAGGTGAATTTTTTAAATTGGAGGTCCTACAATATACCCATATAGCATAATTTTTTGCTGGGTTAGGCGACCAGTTGTTTTCTTTACACTCTTTCTTACCAGGATAATGGAATATATAGGACTGGGCAATGCAGTTGCAACTTAGTCATGGTCCACACACTCAGTTACTCATGGACACCACATTTCACATGCACGAGAGATTAGAAACATTGTTAAAATTATTTGATCCTTCCTTTCTCATGATTTCCCATTGAAAACATTGCAAGTGATGCAACTGAAAATGACTTATAATTGTAAAAGAGGATTAAAGATTTATTTCTTCTATGCACTTTTTTCTGCAAGGAATTGACAACTATGGACCTTCTGTTAGTAAATCAATGATGTCTTCTTTATGCCTGCTTGGAAACTTGACAAATTTGAAGTGATCGTTGGCTTATGTGTAAGGTGCTTTCAATGTTCACAGGTTCAAAATGGTAGGGGAGATGCTCTTCAATGTAGTCATTACATGCCCATTGTTAATCCCCAAGAAAAGCCTCTGCCATGTGTAATATATTGTCATGGAAACAGGTAACTGGTTAATCAGGGTTTATTGTAATGTAGCTTGCTGTCTGTAGCACCTTATAGATGGAGTCTTCTAGTGTTCTTAGGAACCCAAAATTTTGGATGATGAAGAATGAGAAAACAGATTAAATTGAAAGAGAATTTTCTATAGTCAACAAGCATATTTTATGCCAAAATAAAGTTCTTTCTCTATCTTGGTGCTAATTATTTCCTTTTGTTTACCCCCGTGAAAATGGAGTAGAGAGTGGAGTGACTGACAGCTTTATAGAAAGATCAACTTAGTTAAGATTTTGCATTGATTTCTTCAATCTTGTGTTTCACAGAACTGATTGTTACTAATTGGTAGCGTATCTTTATTTTTTCAGTGGTTGCAGGGTTGATGCTAGTGAAGCTGCTGTTATATTGTTGCCTTCAAATATTACAGTTTTCACCCTTGATTTCTCAGGATCCGGACTTTCTGGAGGAGATCATGTCACTCTAGGATGGAATGAAGTAAGTTCTGGCAATTTATCAAAAACATTTGATGGAAGTTGGATGCTCATTGAGTAACTGCATCTTTTTTTCCATTGATTGTCAAAACATTTGTTAATCTCCTAGAAATTGTTTAGACACCACATGAACATTTATTGTTATATTGGCAATTGCTGTTCTCCAATGTTGAAAGTCACCATCTGACATTCTTTGGTTGTTTTCTAGAAAGATGATCTCATGGCTGTCGTTAATTATTTGCGGCAAGATGGAAATGTCTCTTTGATTGGCTTATGGGGCCGTTCAATGGGTGCTGTCACTAGGTTCTGTTCATTCACCTCTATTTTTCCTTTCCTTTCCTTTTCTTTTTTTTTTTTTTCCCCGCTGTGTAATTAGTCTAGGTTTATGTTCACGTGGACCTGTAGCAGTGTTAAGGCCTTCACATTTATTTATCTACCATTGATTTCACAGCCTGATGTATGGAGCTGAGGATCCCTCAATCGCTGGAATGGTTCTTGACAGTCCCTTTTCTGATTTGGTTGACCTAATGATGGAACTTGTGGAAACTTACAAATTCCGTTTACCCAAGTTCACTGTAAGTTGATACATTCAGCCACATTATGAGAATTACATCATTCATTGATTCACAGCATTGGTGTATTTTGTACGATGATTTATAATAACAGGAAATAAACGAGCATACAAGCATGTTTATTATGACAGTTTTTCAATTAATTGCATAATTTTCCTGAAATGTTAATAATTGGAAACTACATTAGTGATATTTTCCCCGGAATCAGCACTACTGGCTCAAGTAAGGTTTGCAGGATTTTTACTTGCATGGTGAACTCTTTCCTCTTGATTTTTTACTGTGATATCATTGTGCTTAGATCTTCTTCTTCTTCTTCTTTTGGGCTTTTATTGGAATTTGGATGGTTCATTGGAAACAGCTCTTCTACCCTGTAATTTTTTCATCATCTTGGTCTTAATAAAATCGAATTTTACTTGCACCTAGATGATGGCAGTAATTTAGTTTACTTGGAAACAGCTCAACTACCCTGTAATTTTTTCATCATCTTGGTCTTAATAAAATCTAATTTTACTTGCACCTAGATGATGGCAGTAATTTATTTTACTCGGAAACAGCTCTACTACCCTGTAATTTTTCCATCATCTTGGTCTTAATAAAATCTAATTCTACTAGCACCTAGATGATGTCAGTAGTTTATTTTACCATTAACATTTATTGTCTAGCAACTTTGGTGCATAGCCATGTTTAATGTTTCTGGCATTCTACTGTTCCCGTCATGAATCTTAATTTTATCTTCTTTACACATCAGCTCTTTATTGTTGCATTATTCTACTTGCACCTTATGATGTCAGTTTTGTTGTTGTTGGGGCAAGTGTTAACCTTCCATTGTGTATTGAAGGTTCTTTCACCCTTCATTGTTTTTGCCCTAATCTCATCCACCAGACTCCTTAAATCACGCACATGTATTGATAATTGAGGCAATGATGAGTGCACAAATGTTCTTCTAGTCATGGCTGTCATGTTGTCTCACTATGTTTATTTTTGTTGCCTGTTCTAGGTGAAATTTGCTATCCAATACATGCGTAAATCTATTCAGAAAAAGGCAAAGTTTGACATAATGGACCTGAACACCATCAAGGTTCTCTCTCTCCTGCAGCTTTACTTTATTGGGTGTTGCAAGTTGAAGCTTCTGGATGATAACTAAGTCAATTATTAACCTGTTCATGTTTGTAGTTGTCCCATCCAACATGTCTTCTGTTTTTTTTTATTTTTTATCAGTTTCATGTATTTATGGTATGGGATAACCACTTGGTCAAAATGGAAAGCTAATATGTAGTTTAGAGTAAAGAATAATAGCTAATTTGTTAATTGAAATTACAGTCACTATTAAATGAGCTAGTGTGTGACTCTCCACTGTATTTTTACTTGTTCAATTTTACTGACTATATGGCGTGACATCTTCATCACGCTGATGATAGTTGTAGGTTGGTTTTGGGCAGTTACCAGTGGATTGTATACAAGTGTCTAACAAAGAGACGTGAAAGAAGCTGCAAACAATTTTTTTAGTGAATGAAAAACTTGAATGGTGTTTCATTCAACTGCCTTTTGTGTTAATTTTATCATATTACCTGTTATTCAAGAATGTAATTCCTTTATACTTTTTTGTATTACAGGTGGCAAAATCATGTTTTGTTCCTGTTTTATTTGGGCATGCCATTGATGATGATTTCATACGCCCTCATCACTCACAAAGTATATTTGAAGCTTACATGGTAAGTTTCTTTCATTTAGTGGTGAAAATTCAGAAGTAGTTGTGGTCTATTGCAGATAGAAATATACTGTTCTTAAAATTTGCTCTAATGCTGGCGTTTTGTTAAGTTTGTAATCATGGTAAACTGAATTTTTTTCAGTTTTAACAAATGATAAGTGAAATCTGTTCTACTCTGGTCATATGTACTCCAAACCTCAGCCTGAGGTTAATTTGGAAGCTACCTGAATACAGTTGACAGCTGCTTTTTGGCCAGTGATTTCATATTTTAGTTCTGAGTGTTCCTGGTCGTGCTAAACATTAAATATATGTTCTGTATATCTTCAAAATCTCTTTATTGGAGGAACAACTCCCAAACTTTATAATGATTTTTATTGAAATCTCATCAAATGTGATGTGTATGCTACTCATTTCTGTTTTTTGAAACTCTTGCATATGGTTTGTTGATTTCTGTTGCCTGGCACTTTGTATATATAAATACTCTGTGAGCTTGATTTTTAATGCACAAATTTTGCAGGGAGACAAGAACATTATCAAGTTTGAGGGAGATCACAACTCTCCACGCCCACAATTCTATTTTGATTCAATAAATATTTTTTTTCACAATGTTTTACAACCTCCTGAGGATGAGGTGGGGGGAACATACTTTGAAACAATGCATGATTACTTTGGTAAGGTAAATTGAACTGCATTCATCTGGTTGTAGCCCTGAAATTTTTGGAAGTGCTAGATTTCATATCTCCTATTTGTTTTGCCAATTGATGATTGTTTTTACCTGCAGGATAGTTGGAGCTCTTTGCATAAAGTTGGCCATAACCCAGAATCTTCAGTTGTGTATAAAGGTATGACTCATTTACCTTGTGCTGCTTAGCATCTTGCTGACGATTTCTGTCTAAACTTTATTTGCCAACTTTTTTTCATTATCTTATTTATTTGTTGTTTGTTGTAGAACCATCATCAAGCAGTACAGCAGATGCCATTGAACAAGTTCGGTCCAAAACACCTATGAGTCGGATGGAGGTCAGTGATTATATTCTGTGTTTTTTCTTGAAATGTTAAAATAATCCCTAAAAAAAGAACCCTTAGTTTAAAGGTTAAAGGCATGTATGGTGCAGCATATGTTTAATTAACTGTTCCATAAAGTTATGGGGATAAAGTTTATGGTCCCCTTCTTTCCACTCCCCATGCACTTCTGCTGAAGGGGGAGTAGGACAAATGCTGCCTGCACTTTATGGGGATAAAGTTGTGCAAGGAATTAGGCTAATTTCATAAACCGGGAAGGAGTAGTGGTTTGGATTATTTTTTCTGTATTATGTTGAACTTCTTACAATTTCCATGGAGCTTCTGCTCATTATCACTTTGATTCTGCTCAGGTTCCTATGGATATTCAACATAAAGACCATCAATCTGAAGTCGAGGTATCCTCTTGCCCTTTGCAACAGAATGCTCTAGTGACAGATTAGCACAATGGTCAGCTGGTTCACTCTATGAATCATATGACTCGAGCTGTGTTCTACCTCGTCTCTTTCCTAGGGACTGGGGTTAATATTTTTTTGTAACTCGTAACACTCTGGCATGCTTTGCTGCAGCATGAAGAAATTAGTGATGATCATTTGCCATCATCGTCCAAAATGATTAGCTTTGAATTATCCAACGGTCATCCTTATGGCCCACATGTTCCAACAACAATGGATGACAATCAATATGTGGAATACCAGCTGGAGGACTTGGCAGGTTTTCCATGTGATATAGAGGAGGAAGAAAGGGTGAGTCCTGAACGTTGTGTGTGCAAAATGTTCATCTATTTGAAACTTGACTTGCTGCATATTTCAGATGTTCATGGAAGCAGTAATTGAGTCATTAAAGGACTTGGAGATGCGACACCCTAATGCAGAGGGACAACCGGCCAGTGTCAGTCCAGCTTCTGTTAAATATTCACAAAAAGATAGCGGGGATGCATCTTCAATTGTAGAACATGGCAATCCTTTGAATACACCAACTTCCACTTCAGTAAAGCAAATGACAGAATCGACATCCTCTTTAGCTGTCAATGACCAAAATTTAGCAACTGAAGGTCCTTCTCCCGCTACAAGTGCAGCATCTGTAGGAACTACATTTGACACTCCGTCATCCATAATGGGGTCAGAAAGCACAACTACCTCTTCTCGAAGTGATACTTCAGGAAGTGTCCACAGCTCAACAGATAGTGACTTGTCAGGTAATACAAAAGCCACATTGACTGTAGAACGGAATCCAGCAGGCCACATTATGGATGGTTTGCTGCGCCGTTGGGATTTCAACTTGTTCCGAAATGGTAGGTGAAAACCAAAATCATTATTTTATGTTTCAAGAATGCCATGATATTTTGTTTTGTATTTAAGATAGTGCCACGATTCAGTGCTGTAAAATATACAAAAACAAAAGCAAGAAAATAGATTCCGTGTTTAAAGTTGATTGTGTTGGTTTTACAAACTGTTGTCTACTGTCACTTGATAGGAGGCTTGTAATGATTCTTTTTACTCCCGATCAGGGAAACATATCTGTTAATATAATTTAAATAAAGAGTCGGATTTGGTAGGTGATCAGCTGAAACTGAAATGTGGTTCAACATGTGCTCCTGTTCTCTGCTCGGCTTTACAGCTTCTTAGCAAGAGTACAAGTTGGGCATATCGATTCTATCTCCTTGTTGTGTTATCCAACTTGAATCTTTAATCTTTATAAACATCATATAACTGAAAAACCTCCACTGGTTTGTACTTGCATTATGGCAACGAACTTGGAAATTGTCCCAGTCTGGTTGGTATAAAATAGATGCCTTATAACTTGCTAGTCTTACCAAGAGCCCATTTTCCCTTCTTTTTTTTTATAGGTAAAGAGTACAAGTAGTGAAACTAAGGAATTAGTCGCTTATTGTAACTTGACAACAAGCTGAAAGGATCGCTTGCGTCAAGGTTTGCCTGCTTTATTAATGATTCTGTCCAATCTCTGGGAAAAACAGAAAGATCATCTGATTAACGGGGGCCTCTCTATTACATTAGCGTTATCAAATATGTATGATAATCCCTTAGAAGTCAGAGCTATAGTTCCTCTTTTATCGTATATCTTGAGTAGCAAGTACAGTGTTTTTCTAGATTAACGCAGCACCAAAAAGTATTTCCCGAACTAACATAGTTGGGAGAAAGTAATATATGCATGATCTATTGATATGAGCTGTACTAAATGTGCAATCTCTGTACATGCATGTAGTATAATGTGCAATCTATGCAGTCGTGCATATACAACATGCACGACCTGTGTAGTTTACACGTAGTATATGCACGACCCATGCAGTATACAGTCTATGCATTTCTCAACCCTCTGCCAATGAAAACACAATTTAAGAAACAACAATTCAACACGAATCACGACAAATTTAACACAAATCACGATTTCATAGCAAGTAATTTGATAATCAAAGATACTCAATCGCAATTCCAAAACAACTCATTATAGTAAATGAAACTACATCTAATTAATTAATCTGTTGATAAGCTTGTACCATCAGAACTATGAACTTATCATCATCGTGCATGATAATTAGCCTTATTTGCAGTGTCTAAATGCATAGCCTTCCCAACCTTATCAAGTGAAGAACAACACGATGAGAACCAAGTATTGAATGTATTGTACTTAACATAGTCAGTAACATCATGAACTGTGGCAGCAGCTTTCTAACCCATCGTCAGTAGCATCAGTATTGAATATATTAAAAGATTCATCTAATTTATAACAAAATAATATATCATCATTTATAATAGATAAATAATATTTTTATTATGTTACAAAAAAACACTAATCCATACGCATTTATTATATCTAAGTGCAGAAACTCATAATTATCCATATTATGTGTTGGTTGATGTGGAGGATCATGTAGACTTCTTAGAATATGCTTCTATAGTGGTGTGATGAAATTGTCTTGTTATGTTCATGTATCAATACATGTAGAGATTTAACTCAATAGATGAATATTGCTTTGTAAATATGTGATATCTTCTCGCATGCCAAACCTATCTCGCATGACAAACAATTAATTTATTTAATTTCTTGACTGAGAAATTAGATTTTTAACGTGTTAAAAATTATTATTATCGATCTCCAACTAGGAGCCGCCTCCCTGTAACCGTGTCCAACAACTTTCTCCAAACATCTGGATGGTTGATGTGAAGATGCTCGCACGACCATAGTTACATATTCATAACTTAAAATATTAGAAAATATTTAAAATAAAAATATGGTTATAAAATATAATATCAAATTATACTTGTAGGAATAATAAACAGCTGCCAATTTGTTTCTCATCTAACATTCATGTGACATAGCTGACTGTACAAATAAGCAATCATTGTTGAGCCCCAATTATAATTACAAATGACAACAGAATTTTATAGCATTGAAAAAAAAGTAACATAACACTACATTGCCTATCAAACATGTGAAGATCATGGCCCCAAACATGTGTTATATATGCTCTAGCATAATAATGCAACACAACACGCGTTGTACCTTTTAGGGGGTTTCAAAATTTTTCTTCAACCATATCAATCTAATATAATTCTCTTTATATCACTCGAGAGGAGACACTCGTCCCAATAGATGGAGACATAATTTATCTTCATTAAAAGTTATGGGGCCTATAACAAAAGCTCTGTCAATTGGAAGATTTACTAGCATTGTAAAAACTTGTAGAATTGATGTCATCTCCCTAACACGAAAGTAGAACGTATGGTGAGATAATTTATCTTTGTTAAAATTGTGATTGACATTTATGCCTTTTAGTTGAATGATCTAAAAAATATAGCCTTGATAACATAAGGAAGAACACACTCATTTAGGTCAATCAATGCATAGTGTCAAGGTTTAACCAGACCATCCTAAAACTTATTCAATCAAATCTAAACATAATTATTAAAAAAATTAAAATTTTTACATGTGAATATGTTATATAAAAAATAAAAGTTAACTTGCTTATTGAGCCCAATCAACCACTCAATACTTTCTTTTTAGCTACTCAAGCCTTTTTATACAAGATATCATATAAAGAATCTCTATGGATAGTAGCTTGAAATGATACAATTTTAATGCTTATTACAACTTTGATAATGGTCAACATCTTATTAACAATAAAATCTGAGTCAATCTGATAGTGAGTTTGCATAATTATTAGGTTGTGATATATGTGAGGCCCTTTCAAATTTAAAATCTCAAATGGCTCAAAATTCTTATGATATCCCTTATGCAAATACCATTGACATGCTGGTTCATGCTTACCTTATAACTGTAAATAAGTTATGGTTGATTGTTGAATCTTGTATTGTAATGAGTTCTTTATATGTCACTGCTTAATTGCCTTAATTAAATCAATCTTGGTTAAAAATATTTGTCTAATCTCCGACTTAGTAGTTAAGCCTAAATTCTTACAACTCAAAGCCCAATCACTACTTATCATATGAGCTGACCTATTAACATCTCAAATTTAGGAACAGAAGGACCTATTGTTTGGTTTATTGGCTCACCTATCTCGTCTTCTTCAAGTGCATCATCTAAATGACAATCATCTTCCTCATCACTCAATTCATATTTATTATAACAATATGTAGCAGTTATCATACCCAATCGAGCTTCTATATGCATAATTTTTTAAATTAATGTTAGGTTCATAGCATCATCATCTATCTTAGATGAAACAACTGTTTGTGATGCTTATATGGTCTTTTGACATTAACTTGGGACTTGAGTGAACTCCAAACTCAAGGAGTTTCCTCATTTAGGTATATTATTCAAATAAACTCTTACATTTGTAACCTATTTGCAGTGACCAACCTAACCAATGCATTAAAACTCACATCACTAGTAATGGGTACATTAACATAACAATTCAAATGACTCCCACCAAGCATGCTCCAAGTAGCGTCGATGTTAATTTCAGATAAAATTCCACTCAATGCCTCCACATACTAGATTTTTTAGTTTGGTAAATAAATTGTCTAATCTCAAACTAAATAACTTGTTACTTCCTCCATGGTAAATGATATCATTATTTGTATCAACAATAGTACCATAATAATAATAATAACCCCACTATATAAAATATATTTTGCGAAAAGCACAAAAAATACTATGCTAATTTATTAATATAGCAATTCATCAAGTTACATCATTTTGATGAAATTTTGATAAACCTAAACATAATCAATAAAATCATAATTCATAAACTTTATCCTAAAATAACATAATTTATCAACTCAATTGGGATTACTTAAGGCTAATTAACACAATTTATAGTCCATGCAACTCTAACCTTGACATAATCAACACAAACTTCATGGATTTTGTTATTAAATAATACAATTTATACACCTAAATTGACTAATTTTATATCTAATTAATATCAATTAAAGTTAATTTAATTTTTTTTAACACAAACCCTAAACTAAATTCTAAAACCCTAACCTAAAAAATCCTCAAATTAGCCCAATAAAACATCAAATTAATAGATGGAGAAGGTGCATTATACCTCAAATTGGTTAAATGGGGTTTTTATGAGTGGCGGCGGTGGTAGTGGTGAGAGAGAGATTGATTGTCATAGGTGAAGAGATAGAGAGAGAGCAAAGGACGGTGGAGATAGAGAATGTTGAGGTCTGTCACTATGATGTTTTGAAAATAAAAGAGATTAGGAAAAGGTAACAAAGCCCTTGCAGGCTTAGAAGTAGGTATAAATGAATAAGGTGTATTGTGATAATTGAATAAAACATGATAAGTATAAATAAAAGAAAAAAAGAGAAAGAGGGATCTGAAATTGAGAGTGAAAAATAGGCAAGAGAGAAGAAGAAGAGAAAAGAGGAAAAGATAAAGGAAGGAGAAAAGAGTTAGAGAAAATAAGTTAAAGGGTAAGATTTATGTTTTGATGTGTATAAATGTGTTTTCTTTAGCTTTAATTTTCTATTTTGTTGAATATTAGGGTTTTGAAGGTTGTGTTTTGGGTTTGATTGATGAATTGATATGAATATTATGGGTTGATTGTTATGAGTAATGAGTTATTTAGTTGATTTTGAAAGATTTTAGGTAAAAATGATGATTTTGAGTTATGGTTTGTTTAAATGTTGAATTTGAGTTAGAAATATTGATATATTAGTAGGTGATCTATGGATAATTCTGGGTTTAAGGTTGAAGATGATGAAATTTCAGTTTAGTCCTTCAATTTATAAAAATTATAGTTTAGTCCCAAAACTTTGGAAAAATCACAGATTGGTCCTTGGATCATAATTCAAGATTATGGACAGAATTGAGGATGAATTATGAGCAAAATTCCAGTATAGTTATGAATTTATGACATTTTTAGTTTGGTCCTCCAATTTGATAAAATTACAATTTGACCCCTAAAAATCTGATAAAATTCCAAATTGGTCCCTAGATGCAAGATTAGCTTTTTAAGATTGTTTTGATGAGTATTGAGGGTTATTTAGTGAATTATTATCAAGTCTTATTATTTGTTCTCTTATGAATTAGATTTTAGGAAAACCGTTTAATTTTTGGGTTTTTGGGAAAAATGACTAGTTTAGTTCAAAAACATATAAAGTTATGGAATAGACCCTTAGTTAAGTGTATTAAATAGGTTGTATGCTCTTTTCGAGTCGTTTTTGAATATATCTCTTTTGTATTCAGATAATCCTGATATTCTACATGCGGGACATTAATAGGAAATTCTTTCGGTATTTGCTTTTGAGTTCCATTCGCTTTTTAGTCAGGTGAGTGGATAATTTTTTTATATGCATGAGAAATATTATAAATATTTGAGTTGTTAATGTGAATTGGATCATTCTTCTTGATTATATATATGTTGATTATTATCCTTGTTACGATAAATCATGATCAATTGTTGAATCTGAATTCTTGATATGAACCAATATATATTTGAATTGATTTCTGAATTGATAGCTCCTCATTTGATTGATGTCATGAGTTGAGCCTTGAGATATGAATGTCTGTTTAATTATGATTATGAACCTATGATATACCAGTTAGAATACTCATGCTAACATAGTAGTGTTAATATTTGTGCACATCATATCTGAACCCTAGTTAGTTGGGGGAGTCACCAACTTGTGTGGACTAATCATCCCATAGTACGGAGCCTCATGCTCATTACATTTTGATTTTCTGACGAGCTTTACCTTGTGATATTCTTGTTATGGCCTATTTGAGAAACTTTTCTATAAAAACCTAGAGCCATAGTTGTATATATATTCCTCACTGTTGTATTACTTCGTGTATATATATTGAATGTTATCTACTCACTGAGTTGTTGAACTCACCATCTCATTATTTATTTTTTCAAGCTTATAGCTTGTTAGCATGTCACTTTTGTTGGACTTTCAGAACCTACTCTTTTCGTTGTAATTTGTATTTTTTCTTTATGTCTAGTTACTGCTCCACAACTATGAATTTGTATTAACTCTTATATTAAGACAATCAAATTATATTATGAAGTTAGTTTTGTTGTTACAGTTAATTGAGTTATTTAAAGGATAAGTTTGTATGTAAGTTTGGGTTCGCATAGTTATGGAACCTTGGAGGGGAACCTTGCCTATGTGCCGGTCATGAATCTGGGAATCAGGCTGTGACAGTCACAGTGAGAGAGAGAGAGAGAGTTTTTTCATGGTGGAGAGAGAGATCTAATGGGTGAGGTTGCAGATGGCTCTAGGGAGGAGGGAGAAGGAGCAAAAAGAGAGGAATAAGGAGCAACAAGAGAGGAATGAGGGGTGGGAGAAAGAGGGGGGGAAAAGGTAGTTGTGTATGTAATACATACAAGATCTATTGATATGAGTATGTAGTGTATGCACAATTATTGATCACCTATATAGTACATGCACGTATTAATAGGTCTCACATGTATTACATGCACGATTATCCTGACTGTGCTAGAGTCTGTCATAGTGAAAGGGTGAGAGATGGTTTTTTCATGGTGGAGAGAGAGATCTAGTTGGGGAGGTTGTGGGTGACTCTAGGGAGGAAGGAGAAGGAGCAAAAAGAGAGGAATAAAGAGAGGGGAAAGAAGGGGGGTAAAGGTAGCCATGTATAGAGTACATGCAAGATCTATTGATATACATATGTAGTATATGCACATATAATGATCATCTATATAGTACGTGCATGTTTTAATAGGTCTTACATGTATTACATGCGTGATTACCTTGTCTGTGCTAGAGTCTGTCACGGTGAAAGGGAGAGAGAGATCTAGTGGGTGAGGTTGCTAGTGGCTCTAGGGAGGAGGGAGAAGGAGCAAAAAGAGAGGAATAAGGGGAGGGAAGGAGGGGGGGGGGTTTATGTAGTATATGCACATATAATGGTCATCTATATAGTATATGCATATATTAATAGGTCTTACATATATTACATGCATGATTATTCTAATTGTGCTAGATTAGAAAATATTTTTCCGAGTATGTGACTTTTTGTCACTGTGTTCACGTGGGAAAAAACTCATAGTAAGCGACCATAACTCAAAGTACTCTACAAACAGCAGCATGATCCCACAAAGAATCTTGTCGGTAAAGATCATTAACTTGATTCTTTATTTGCAAAACATATACAAATGCATAAATATCATGTAGAGAAAAAAGAATCTCCTATAACTTGGCGCATTCATATTCACACGACAACTTGTTTGGAACTTTCTGCTGCACAATTTTACCTGTCTTCCAGCAACTGCAATGCAGTTTCAACAAGTGAGTGAATAGTTGTGCTGTGGCGACTCAGCCCAGAAGTGCCTGAGAATATGTTGAAGCTTTCAACTTCAGCCGTGGATTCTAAAACCCCCTCCAATTCCTTCTCCAACCCCAGGTCCTTGAAAGTACGTACATTCGCCGTGTTGTTCCGCATCATCCAAATCGCCAACTCTATGGAAAACCTTCTTATTCTTGGAACCTTGACTGGTGGATTTTCGTACTTTTTGAGAATCTGGAGTATTTTGTTGGCTAGTTCAGCCTCTTTTATACCAGTTCTTTCAAACATGATATTGGATTCTTGAGGAGTCATGAATTTAAAAGCTTCGGCCGCTAGTCCTACCATTACTTCTTGTAGTTTGTTCTCTTCAGACATAACTGCCTCCAGCACCTGCAACACGAGGGGAAAGAGTTGAAAACCAAGTTTCTGTTCAGAAGTACTTACATTTTTTATCAGACTACAAAACGAAATCCTGTTTCCCATGCCTTTTCTAAACATAGAAACATAATTTAAAGAGAACTAGAAAGCACTTACCGTGGGTACAGCAGCTGCTACGCCCTTCAACTGGTCGAAGCAATCTACTCTGCTATAGGTGCACAAGTTCCGTAGAATTCTTGCAGCATTTACCCTGAGCAATGGGACCTCTAGTGCTCCAACTAGCCTTTCCAGTACTTTTAATTTCAAAATGCGAAGACAATTCCTTCTGCTTTCCAAGGCCAGCATTGCTAGAGCATCTCCTGCAGCTATTCTTGCGTGATTCTGATTTTCAGGAATTCCTTGGCTGAAGAAAATGTTGAATAACTCCTTAAGAACTCCACCCGTGCCCCCAATCCTCTCCTTTGCATCCTCTTCTAGTGCAAGACTGGTTAATATCTCTATGCTGAGTTTTTGTAGCATTGGGTGTTTTTCGCCATGCCGTAGAATATCTCTAATATTGCTGATGGTGAAAACTATCTCTGAGATTTCTCTTCGAAGATTATTACCTGTTGTGCCTGTTGTGCTTGCCAGCATCTTCACCAGTTGCAGAGAACGTTTCACTGTTAAAATCTGAGACGGTGTTACATTTTCATCTTTCAGCAACCTCTCTTCTACATGTGTGAAATCAATGATCTTCGGTAGGAGGCCCCTTGTATTTCCAATCTTCCCACAGTTATCATGGTCACGAGCGAGCTTCTTCAGGATAAGAAGTCCTAAATGATTAAATGTCCAGAATCCATAATGTGCATGATCACAGATGATTGTCTTTTCACCAATTTCATCAGCTGTGGTGCTGCAACTTCTATTGGTTTGTAGCAGAGATGAAATTGACTTCAATGCGCCAGGTATTCCAGCAACCCGTAGGGAGTTTTGCTTCTTGCCGGCTAGTTTTGATAGTATCTCTGCAGCTGACCTCCTGATCTCTTCTTCCTGCGGGTCTTTCCAGTTCAATACCTCCACTAATCGGTCTATCATTGATATATTTGTCCCAATGTTTTTGAGAGTATCATCAGAAAACTGAGGATTCATCACAAATTGACGAAGAATTCTAGCTCCAATGAGCTGTTCATCAGGGGAATTCGAAGCCAATAGATCCATAGCAAAAGTAACCATGTTCATTTTTAGGCCATCAAAGATACTGCCCTCAAGACACCTAGAGTAGGCATCGTAGAAGAACCTTCTGATCGAAACTATGCCTGAAAGCCCCAAATCACACTCTCTGCTCACCTCTTCCAGCAGTTTACAGTAGCTTGCCTTCCACTCCCAGTAAGCTCTCTCCATCAGAAACAACAGAGCTTCTGCCAAAGCCAAAGAATAGAAAATATTCAGTGCAGATTGTCGGTTCCTCTTGTCAGTATTCCCTTTCTCAACCTCACCGTAGTTATGTTTGATGAGTTTCATCAATGATAAAACCACACAGGCTGATGCAGATGCAAGCTGGAGCCAATAGAGAAGCTTGCTGACATTTTTTGAAAGAAAAAACCATTGAGCATATGGTAGAATAGGAACATCTGAACTTGTCCATGTCCGAGTTAGCTTCCTCTGGACTCCCCAGTTCCCAGAGATTTCTGCATCAGGATTCTTCCTTATTTCTCTGGTATGCAGACTCTGCTTTTGAACCCGTGTTATTGGCCTAAAAAGTGCTTTCACAGTTTCAATAATGAAGTGGGAGCTGGATCTCAATGCCCGGAAACTGTTAATCCCAGCATCAGTAATTGACCAGGTGGCTTGGTGTTGCCATTCAAGCTCATGGCTCCTGCTGTATATTCGAGTCCCTTCAATCAACAGAATAATGGTGATAAACCAGAAATCTGTTTTATCCAAAGTAATCGCAAACCCTCCGAGAAGAACAACTGTTGCCCAGATGAACCCGAGGGTTCCGAGGCAAGTAGCTGCCTTCTCAAAAATGGCAAGGCGAAGAGCAAAGAGTGTGAGTTTCTTCTCCGGTGCAGGTAATGTTGGAGAAACCGAATTTCCAGTGCTACTGTCTCTCTTTCCTATATCACTCTGAGGCTCAAAAATGGTTGCAGAGCCATAGGTTTCGCTAAGCCTGCGAAGCTCGTCAACCGGAAAACGAATGCTGCCATCTTCTTCCGATTCGCCGCGATCCATACCCACCGGATTAGACCAACCTTCAGTTGTGCAAAACTTGCCTTTGGAAATGCTTTGATTCTTGGACTATGGTGTTTGTGCAAGAAAAAAGAAGAGAAACTATGCTTATAAAACGAAGAGAAAAACTAGCTTAGGGAGCACGTTTAATTTGAGAAAATGTAGAGAAACTTTAAAAGTTGCTCTCTGTTTCTGCAGTTTTTCCTAGGAAGTTTTGCTCAGCTATAAAACTTTGCCGGCAAGGGTTGTCCACTCTACTATCCCTCTCTCTGGTCATGTGATGGCTTATTAAAGTCGGTTGTCTCTCGCCAATAAGTCTCCTCATGGGCCATCTAAACCAGCCAAAAGCTTCTTTTTCTCGCAAGCAAAACTAGAAAGTTAGCAAACCCTTAATAAAGGGTATAACTGCAGCTGGAGAAGTTGCTTGCACTTTTCCATGTCCTTTGCTCTTACAATATTTAACGGTTCAATCTGTTTTTTTTTTCCTGTTCTTGGGGGTACAAGAA
>Ga0307515_10003707_pt1 | contig 32062 bp, 26 predicted proteins | sample 17_EM_MG_FD_194513 | JGI IMG/M metagenome (GOLD analysis project Ga0307515, IMG submission 194513) | Populus trichocarpa ectomycorrhiza microbial communities from riparian zone in the Pacific Northwest, United States - 17_EM | ecosystem: Host-associated > Plants > Roots > Unclassified | place... | reverse complement strand
GCGCGCGCAGCGCGCTTCGTCAACTGACTTCAAGGCGGGAGTGTCTGAGCGTAGAGAGCGCAGCGAACGAAGCGAGTTGCCCGCCGGGCCGGGAATCCGAGTACCGCAGCGGAGTCGGCCCCCCCAGGGGCCGACCGCCGAAGCTAAGCGCCGCGGGCCTGCCCGGGCCGGCTTTGCCGCCTCGGCCTCCGCACGCAAGCAGACGCCACCGAACGTCAGCAACGGGCCGCAAGCCGGCGCTGGCAACAGACGTTTCATTTCAGGCCTCCTTGGGCTGGGGCAGCGTCACCGGTTTCGGCGCTGGCGCATGCTTGACGCGGATGCGGTAGTGGATCAGCGTGTCGCAGGCCAGCAGCGTGAACAGCAGCAGGCCCTGGAACACGCCGGTCAGCGACTTCGGCAGGCCCAGCCGCGACTGCGCCAGTTCGCCGCCGATGTAGAACATGCTCATCAGCACGCCGGAGAACACGACGCCCACCGGGTGCAGCCGGCCGACGTAGGCGACGATGATCGCGGCGAAGCCGTAGCCGGCCGGCACGTGCGGCGTCAGCTGCCCCAGCGGCCCGGCCGCTTCCAGCCCGCCGGCCAGGCCCGCCATGCCGCCCGACAGCAGCAGTGCCGTCCACAGCGCCGCGCGCGACGAGAAGCCGGCATAGCGCGCAGCGGCCGGCGCCAGGCCGCCCACCTGCAGCTGGAAGCCGCGGTAGGTGCGGAACAGGAAGACCCAGAAGCCGGCCACCGACAGCAGCGCGATGATGACGCCGATGTTGGCGCGCAGCCCATCGACCAGGCGCGGCACCTTGGTCACGGCCAGGAAGGTGATGGACTGCGGGAAGTTGTAGCCCTTCGGGTCTTTCCAGGGCCCGTAGACCAGGTAGCCGAGCACCAGCTCGGCCACGTAGACCAGCATCAGGCTGACCAGGATCTCGTTGGCGTTGAAGCGGTCGCGCAGCAGCGCGACGATTGCCGCCCACAGCATGCCGCCGAGGATGCCCGCAGCCAGGATGACGACGACGATGCCGCGGCCCATCCACGCCGTCTCCGGCCCGCCGGCCTGCATGGCCACCCAGCCGGCGGTCATTGCGCCGGCGACGAACTGGCCCTCGGCGCCGATGTTCCAGACGTTGGAGCGATAGCACACCGCCAGGCCGAGCGCGATCAGCACCAGCGGCGTCGCCTTCACCGACAGCTCGGACAGCGCATACAGGCTCTTCACCGGTTCGACGAAGAACACCTGCAGCCCGCGCAGCGGGTCCTTGCCGAGCAGCACGAACAGCCCGACGCCGATGACGACCGTGATGGCGAGCGCCAGCAACGGCGACGCGAACGACATCCACTTCGACGGCTGCGGCCGGGCTTCAAGCTTCAGCATGATCGGTCTCCTTCGTCCAAAGGCCCGACATCCATTCGCCGATCTGTTCGATCGTGGCCGCCGCCGTCGGCACCGACGGCGACATGCGCCCTTGCGCGATGACGATCAGCCGGTCGCTGATCTCGAACAACTCGTCCAGCTCTTCGCTGACGATCAGCAGCGCACAGCCGGCATCGCGCAGCTTCAGCAGTTCGCCGCGGATCAAGGCCGCGGCGCCGACATCGACGCCCCAGGTCGGCTGGCTGACGATCAGCAGCTTCGGGTCGGCGTCGATCTCGCGGCCGACGATGAACTTCTGCAAGTTGCCGCCGGACAGGCTCTTCGCCGCCGCGCCCGGGCCGCCGGCCTTGACGTTGAAGCGCTCGATGATGTGCTCGGCCAGCTGGCGCACGCGCTCGGTGGCGATCCAGCCGCTGCCGGAGACGGTTTCGGTGCGCGTCAGCAAGGTGTTCTGCGCCAGGCTCAGGATCGGCACCGCGCCGCGGCCGAGCCGTTCCTCGGGTACGAAGTGCAGGCCTTCGTGGCGCCGCCTTCGCGGCGAATGCGATGCGATGTCCTTGCCGAACAGCGTGATGCTGCCGGCCGGCGCACGCGTGTCCTCGCCCGACAGCGCCGCCATCAGCTCCTGCTGGCCGTTGCCCGAGACGCCGGCGACGCCGACGATCTCGCCGGCCTTCACGTCGAAGGCGATGTCCTTCAGGCTCATGCCGAACTGGTCCAGCTTGGTCAGCGACAGCTGCTTCACGTCCAGCACCACGGCACCCGCGGTCGAGGTCTTGTGCTGCAGCTGCGGCGGCTCGGCGCCGATCATCAGCCGCGACAGGCTGGCGTTGCTTTCCAGCGTCGGGTCGACCTCGCCGGTGACCTTGCCGGCGCGCAGCACCGTGCAGTGGTGGCACAGCGCGCGGATCTCGTCGAGCTTGTGGCTGATGTAGAGGATGCTGGTGCCGCGCTCGCTCAAGGACCGCAGCGTGACGAAGAGCTTGTCCACGGCCTGCGGCGTCAGCACCGAGGTCGGCTCGTCCAGGATCAGCAGCTGCGGGTTCGTCAGCAGCGCACGCACGATCTCGACACGCTGGCGTTCGCCGACGCTCAAGCTGTGCACCGGCCGCAGCGGGTCGACATCGAGGCCGTAGGTGTGCGCGACCTCGGTGATGCGCTGGGTCACCTCGGGCAGCGCCATCGCCTTGCCGAGGCCGAGCCAGACGTTCTCGGCGGCGGTCAGCGTGTCGAACAGCGAGAAGTGCTGGTAGACCATGCTGATGCCGAGCGTGCGCGCCTCGGCCGGGCTCTTCACCGACACCGGCTGCCCGTTCCAGCGGATCTCGCCTTCGTCGGGCTGCACCGCGCCGTAGATGATCTTCATCAGCGTCGACTTGCCGGCGCCGTTTTCGCCGAGCACGGCGTGGATCTCGCCGGGCTTGACGCGCAGGTTCACGCGGTCGTTGGCGCGCACCGCGGGGTACTGCTTGCTGATGCCGTTGAGTTCGAGGCGGAGCATATCGATGGCCCTGGTCAGATGCGCTCGAAGCGCGGCGTGCCGGCGACGTAGCTGGCGGCCACGTTGCGCTCGTCACTCAGTGTCATCCACGCGAAGACACGCGCGTGCAGGTCTTGTGCCGGCAGGCCGGCGATGGCGCCGCGCGCCACGGCGTCGCGGTGCGCGGGCACGCTGCCGGCGGCCCAGTCCCAGACGACGACATCGGCGGTGGCGCCGCTGCCGAGGTGGCCGATCTCGCCACCCAGGCCCAGCGCTTCGGCGGCGCCCCGCGTGGCCGTGTGCAGCGCCGTCCAGGCCGACAGCCGCGTGCCGCGCAGCATCTGCACCTTGTAGGCTTCAGCCAGCGTGCGCGGCATCGACAGGCTGGTGCCGCCGCCGACGTCGGTGGCCATCGACACCCGATGGCCCGCATCGACGGCCGCCTGCCAGTCGAACAGGCCGCTGCCGAGGAACAGGTTGCTCGTCGGGCAGAAGGCGATCTGCGCGCCGGTGTCGCGCAGCAGCGCGCGGTCGACGGCGTCGAGCCAGATGCCGTGGGCCAGCACCGCGCGCTCGTTCAGCAGGCCGTGCTGGTGGTAGACGTCGAGGTAGCTGCGCGCCTGCGGGAACAGTTGCGCGATCCACTTCACCTCGTCGGTGTTCTCGGCAACGTGGGTCTGCATGTATAGCCCCGGGTGGCGCGCCAGCAGCCGCCCGGCCATCGCCAACTGCGCATCGGTGCTGGTGGCGGCGAAGCGCACCGTCACGGCGTAGGCGTTGCGGCCCTGGCCGTGCCAGCGGGCGATGAGGTCTTCGCAATCGGCCTGCCCGCCTTCGACATCGTCGCGCAGGCCGTCGGGCGCGTGGCGGTCCATCAGCACCTTGCCGGCCACCAGCCGCATGCCGCGCTGCGCGGCGGCGGCGAACAATGCGTCGGCCGAAGCCTTGTGCACGGTCGGGAAGACCACCGCCGCCGTCGTGCCGTGCGCCAGCAGCGCGTCGAGGAACAGCGCGGCGCCGGCGGCGGCGGCGGCCGGGTCGGCGAAGCGGCGTTCGGCCGGGAAGGTGTAGGTGTTCAGCCAGTCGAGCAGGCCGGTGCCGTAGCTGGCGATGACGTCGAGCTGCGGGCAGTGCACATGGGTGTCGATGAAGCCGGGCAGGATCAGCCGGCCGCGGTGGTCGATGCGCTGCCAGTCTTCGCCCGGCGGCGTTTCGCCGGGCAGCGCGCCGGCGATGCGGCTGCCGTCGACGAGCAGCCAGTGGTCGGAGCGCCAGCGCACGCCGTCCGGCGCGGTGCTGCCCCAGGTGGGCGCGCCGCTGAAGTCGAGCAGGTCGCCGCGCAGCGCGATCTTCATGCGGCGACGCTCCGCTGCGGCAGGCTGCGCGTGCCAAGCTGGCGCGCAACCTCGCGCACCTGCTCGCGGAACCAGCGCATCGACGGCGCGGCGTGCGTCAGGTCGTGCCAGAGCTGGTAGTAGTTCATCGCCGGAAAGGCCACCGGGCAGCGCACGATCTTCACCGGCAGCGTGTCGACATAGCGGCTGCAGAACAGCCGCCCGGTGGTCAGCACCAGCAGGCTGTCGGCGACCATCATCGGGATCAGGCTGAAGTGCGAAGCGCGCACCACGATGTTGCGCCGCGCACCGCTGGCGCTCAGGTGCTCGTCGATCACGCCCAGGGCGCCGCGGTGCATCGGCATCGGCGCGATGTGTTCGCAGGCCAGGTACTTCTCGACCGTCCAGCCGCGGCCGACGGCGGGGTGGCCTTCGGCGACCAGGCACACGACCTCGTCGCTGACCAGCCGGCCCAGGTGCAGCTCGTCCGGCGGCTCCAGCCAGTTGCCGACGACGAGGTCGACGTCGCCGGTGGCGAGAAAGCGGCGGTAGTCGTACTCCTGCGAAAGCGACACCAGTTCGAGCTTCACGCCCGGCGCCGCATGCTTGATGTGGGCCACCAGCGCGGGCAGGAACAGCGGGTCGAGGTAGTCGCTGGCGGCGACGCGGAAGGTGACGTCGCTGGCCGTCGCTTCGAAGGCCGCCGAACGGGTGCGCGGGCTGAACAGGCGTTCGGCTTCGTGCAGCAGGTTGGTCGCCGGGCCCACGAGTTGCAAGGCCGTCTCGGTGGGCTGCATCTGGTGGCCGGCGCGCACCAGCAAAGGGTCGCCGGTCAGCTGGCGCAGCTTCTTCAGCTGGGCGCTGACGGCGGGCTGGGTGCTGGCCAGCCGCATCGCGGCACGGGAGACGCTGCGTTCGGTGATCAAGGTGTGCAGAACCCGGATGAGGTAGAGGTCTATGGTGTCGAAATCAGCCCGCTTCACCATATGCCAGTCTGCATAGCCAGTATGGTCGACATCGTATACATACAGGGGCGTTACGCAGTACCTTTCGGGTAACCCCCAAGCAGAAACCGAACCACGATGAACATCCGGCCCCTGCGCTTCTTCCACCGCGGCGAAACGGTCGAGATCGAGAACCCCGCGTCGACCCGCACCGTGCTCGAATGGCTGCGCGAGGAGCGCCTGTGCACCGGCACCAAGGAAGGCTGCGCCGAAGGCGATTGCGGCGCCTGCACGGTGGTGCTCGGCGAGCTGCAAGGTGGCGAGCTGGCGCTGCGCCCGGCCAACGCCTGCATCCAGTTCCTGCCCACGCTGGACGGCAAGGCACTGTTCACGGTCGAAGACCTGAAGGCCGGCCGGCCTGACGACAGCCTGCACCCGGTGAGCAATGACAAGCTGCACCCGGTGCAGCAGGCGATGGTCGACTGCCACGGCTCGCAATGCGGCTTCTGCACCCCCGGCTTCGTGATGTCGCTGTGGGCCTGCTACCAGCGCCACCAGGCCGCCGGCACGCGCCCGACACGGCAGCAGCTGGCCGACGACCTGTCCGGCAACCTGTGCCGCTGCACCGGCTACCGGCCGATCCTGGACGCCGGCGAGCGCATGTTTGACGCAGCGCCGCTGCCGCTGGACGCGCAGCCCGCCGTCAGCGCGCTGCAGGCGCTGGCCGCCGACGGCGCGCTGCACACCGAAGGCGGTTTCCACGCGCCGCGCACATTGGCCGAATTCGCCGCCCTGCGCGCCGCCAAGCCCGCCGCCAAGCTGCTGGCTGGCAGCACCGACATGGGCTTGTGGGTGACGAAGCAGTTCCGCGACCTGGGCGAGCTGATCTTCATCGGCGAGGTCGCCGAGTTGAAGCGCATCGAGCTTGCCGACGGCGTGCTGCAGATCGGCGCCGCCGCGTCGCTGGAAGACGCCTGGCAGGCGCTGGTGGCGCAATGGCCGGCGCTGCGCGATGTCTGGCTGCGCTTCGCGTCCCTGCCGATCCGCGTCGCCGGCACCATGGGCGGCAACATCGCCAACGGCTCGCCGATCGGCGATTCGGCACCGGTGCTGATGGCGCTGGACGCGGCCGTCGTGCTGCGCCGGGGCGAGGCGGTGCGCACGCTGCCGCTGGCCGGCTTCTACGTCGACTACATGAAGAACCGGCTCGAACCCGGCGAGTTCGTGCAGGCGCTGACCGTGCCGCTGAATCCGGCCGCCCAGGTGCGTGCCTACAAGATCAGCAAGCGCTTCGACTGCGACATCTCGGCGGTCTGCGCCGGCCTGGCGATCGAACTCGACGGCGGCATGGTCCGCACCGTGCGCTTCGCCTTTGGCGGCATGGCCGCCACCGTGCGCCGCGCCGCGGCGGCCGAAGCCGCGGCGCAGGGCCAACCGTGGTCGCAAACGACGGTATCGGCCGCGATGGCCGCGCTGGCGCAAGACTTCCAGCCGCTCACCGACATGCGCGCCGGCGCCGACTACCGGCTGCAGGTGGCGCAGAATCTGCTGCAGCGTTTCTGGCTCGAAACCCGCGCCGACGACCCGCTGCCCGAAAGCGCCGTCAGCGTCTGGAGCCGTGAGGTGACGGCATGAACAAGCCCAGCGATCTGCCTTTGGCGCAGCCGTTTGCCGTGGCTGGCGAAGCCGGCCGCTCGCGCCCGCACGAGTCGGCCCACCTGCACGTGGCCGGCGAAGCGCCGTACACCGATGATTTGCCGGAACTGGCCGGCACCTTGCACGCCGCGCTGGGCCTGTCGCCGGTGGCGCACGGCACCTTGAAGAGCGTCGATGTCGAGCGCCTGCGCGCGCTGCCCGGCGTCGTGGATGTGTTCACCGCCAAAGACATCCCCGGCCCCAACGACTGCGGCTCGCTGGTCAAGGACGACCCCATCCTCGCCGGCGAAGCCGGCGCGACGCTGCGCTACCTGGGCCAGCCGGTCTACGCGGTGATCGCCAGCACGCGCGACGCCGCCCGCCGTGCCGCGGCGCTGGCCAAGGAAGTCATCGTTGCCGACGCGCTGCCGCCGATCCTGACGCCGCAGCAGGCGCATGCCGCGCAGCAGTACGTGGTGCCGCCGATGCGCCTGGTGCGCGGCGACGCGCGAGCGGCGATCGAAGCCGCGCCGCACCGGCTGAAGACGACGTTCGATGTCGGCGGCCAGGAGCAGTTCTACCTCGAAGGCCAGATCTCGTATGCCGTGCCCGGCGAAGACGGCGGCATGAAGGTCTGGTGCTCGACCCAGCACCCGAGCGAGATGCAGCACCTGGTGGCGCACGCGCTGCGCCGCCCGGCGCATGCGGTGCACGTCGAATGCCGGCGCATGGGCGGCGGCTTCGGCGGCAAGGAGTCGCAGTCGGCGCTGTTCGCCTGCGTGTCGGCCATCGCCGCGGCGCGGCTGAAGCGGCCGGTGAAGCTGCGTGTCGACCGCGACGACGACTTCCTCATCACCGGCCGCCGCCACTGCTTCCACTACGAAGTCGAGATCGGCCACGACGATGAAGGCCGCGTGCTCGGTGCCGAGGTCACGATGGTCTCGCGCGCCGGCCATTCGGCCGACCTGTCGGGCCCGGTGATGACGCGCGCGCTGTGCCACTTCGACAACGCCTACTGGCTGCCCGACGTGGCCATGCACGGTTACTCGGGCAAGACCAACACGCAAAGCAATACCGCCTTCCGCGGCTTCGGCGGGCCGCAGGGTGCCATCGCGATCGAATACATGCTCGACGCCGTCGCACGCAAGCTGGGCCACGACCCGCTGGCGGTGCGGCGAGCCAACTTCTACGGCACCGAGTCGAAGAACGTCACGCCGTATGGCCAGGTCGTCGTCGACAACATCATCGAGCCGCTGGTCACCGAGCTGGAACGCACCAGCGACTACGCGCAGCGCCGCGATGCCGTCGCCGCGTTCAACGCCACCAGCCCGGTGCTGAAGAAAGGCCTGGCGCTGACGCCGCTGAAGTTCGGCATCTCGTTCAACGTCGTGCACCTGAACCAGGCCGGCGCGCTGGTGCATGTCTACACCGATGGCTCGGTGCTGGTGAACCACGGCGGCACCGAGATGGGCCAGGGGCTGAACACCAAGGTCGCGCAAGTGGTGGCGCACGAACTCGGGCTGCCGTTCAGCGCGGTTCGCGTCACCGCCACCGACACGCAAAAGGTCGCCAACACATCGGCCACCGCGGCGTCGACGGGCAGCGACCTGAACGGCAAGGCCGCGCAGGACGCCGCGCGCCAGGTGCGCGAGCGGCTGGCCGCGTTTGCCGCCAAGACTTATGGTGGCAATGCCGACCAGGTCGTCTTCGCGCAGGGCCAGGTGCAGGCCGGTGGCCGCACGCTGGCCTTCGCCGAGCTCGTCGACCAGGCCTACTTCGCGCGCGTCCAGCTGTGGAGCGACGGCTTCTATGCCACGCCGGGGCTGAAGTGGGACCGGCAGACGATGCAGGGCAACCCGTTCTACTACTTCGCCTACGGCGCGGCCGTCAGCGAGGTCATCGTCGACACGCTGACCGGCGAATGGAAGCTGCTGCGCGCCGATGTGCTGCACGATGTCGGCACGTCGCTGAACCCGGCCGTCGACATCGGCCAGGTCGAAGGCGCCTTCATCCAGGGCATGGGCTGGCTGACGATGGAAGAACTGGTCTGGCACCCGAAGACGGGGCTGCTGACGACGCACGCGCCCAGCACCTACAAGATTCCCACCGCCAACGATTGCCCGCCGGTCTTCAACGTCAAGCTGTTCGACCGGCCGAACGTGATGGACAGCATCCACCGCAGCAAGGCAGTCGGCGAGCCGCCGCTGCTACTGCCGTTCTCGGTGTTCTTCGCGATCCGCGACGCTGTCTCCGCCGTCGGCGGCCACCGTGCCGACCCGCCGCTGCAGGCGCCGGCGACGAGCGAGGCGATCCTGCGCGCGATCACCGCGGTGCGGGCGGCGGCATGAACCTGCAGGCGACCGCGCTGTGCTGGCTGGGCGAACGCCGCCCGGCCGTCGTCGTCGAGGTCAGCGGCGCCAAAGGCTCGGTGCCGCGCGAAGCCGGCACGCGCATGCTGGTCGGCGCGAGCGAGGTGCTCGGCACGATCGGCGGCGGCCACTTGGAACTGAAAGCCATCGCCAGCGCACGCCAGCTGCTGCAAGGCCACGCGGTGCCGCGCGAGCAGCACTTTCCGCTGGGGCCAGCCTTGGGTCAGTGCTGCGGCGGCGCGGTGTCGCTGCGCTTCACGCCGCTGGCCGAAAGCCGCCCGGCCGACTGGGCCGCGCCCGAGCCGCGCTTCACGCTGCAGTTGTACGGCGCCGGCCATGTCGGCCGCGCCATCGTCAGGCTGCTCGAAGGCATGGCCTGCCGCGTGCAGTGGATCGACGAGCGTGAAGACGAGTTCCCGGCCGAACCGAGCGCGCCGCACATCGAGCGCGTGAATGTCGAACCCGTCGAAGCCGAGGTCGCCGTGGCGCCGCCCGGTGCCTGCTACCTGGTGCTGACGCACAGCCACGACCTCGATCTGGCCATCACCGAAGCCATCCTGAAGCGTGGCGACTTCGCCTTCCTCGGCCTGATCGGCTCGAAGACCAAGCGCCAGCGCTTCCTGCATCGTTTCGAAGCCCGCGGTATTGCGCCCGAAACGCTGGCGCGCATGACCTGCCCGATCGGCCTGCCCGGCATCGCCGGCAAGGAGCCCGAGGTGATCGCGGTGTCGGTGGTGGCCCAGCTGCTGGCGCTGGATTCGGCTCAGGCCGCGAGCACGCGGTTGCGGCCGGCAGCCTTCGCGGCGTAGAGCGCGGCGTCGGCTTCGGCGGCGGCGCGCGGCCAGGCGGCCAGCGCAGCAAAGGGCTGGGCCACGCCGATGCTCACCGTGCAGCGCGCGACGGTGCGGCCGTCGGTGGCTGTGGTGGCCAGCGCGGCCACCGCTTCGCGCAGCCGCTCGGCCAGCGACAGCGCCGTGGCGGCATCGGTGGCCGGGCAGCAGACGATGAACTCTTCGCCGCCGACGCGCGCCACCACGTCGTTCGGCCGCACGTGGCTGGCCAGCGCGCCGGCCACCGCGCGCAGCACGAGGTCGCCGCTGGCATGGCCGAGCGTGTCGTTGATGCGCTTGAAGTGGTCGATGTCCAGCGCCAGCAGCGTCAGCGGCTTGGCGTTGCGGGCGCCGAAATGGCGCGCCAGCACGTCGTCGAGCCCGGTGCGGTTCAGCACGCGCGTCAGCGCGTCGCGCGTGGCCAGTTCGGCGAGCTGGCCGTTCAGTCGCGCGAACACCATCCACAGCAGGCACATCGCCAGCAGCACTGCGGCCAGCGACGCGTAGCCGTAGTAGAACTGTGCGAAAACGCCGCGGTACATGTCCCCGGAGCCGTGGCGCACGAACTGCGCGCCGCGTGCCAGCGTCAGCACGGCCAGCAGGCCCATCAGCGCGGTGGTCACCAGCAGCGGCCGGCGCAGCGCGGTCTCGACCTCGTGCCGCACCGCGACCGCGCTCAGCGCCAGCCAGCCGTAGACCGCGCCGAGGCCGGCGTTGAGCACGACGTGCCGGCCCGTGGCGCCGAACAGGGCCATGGCGCCGAGCTGCAGCGCGACGAAGATCAGCAACAACCAGGCGCCGTTGCCGCGCGTCAGCGGCGCACGGCCGGTGAAGTCGCGCAGGCCGGCGACGAACAGCAGCGCCGCGCCGATCATCGCGGTGTCGAACAGTGGCGTCCAGGCGGTCTGCTGCGCGTTCAGGCCGGTGACCAGGCGTGCGACGTAGGCCGCGCCGAACAGCGCCAGCCCGGCGGCCCAGAGCAGGATGCCGCAGCGCGGCGGCATGCGCCGGCCGATCAGGAACAGCAGCCCGCCCGAACAAAGCAGGTGCGCAGCGAGAACGACGATGACGGTGGCCGGGTCCATGACGGGGCGACAACAACTGCCCGAAATCAGGCCAGCCCGAGCGTGTCAGGTTTTTCGCATCGCCGACAGCAGGGTTTGCGAGCCGGCGGCGAGCAGCCTCGCGTCAGAGCCGAGCGTGACGAAGTCGAAGCCCAGGGCAATGCGTGCCCGTGCCACCTCGGGTGCGCCGTTGTGCACGCCGGCGCGCACGCCATGCGCCTTCGCGCGTTCGACGATGTGCGCGATGGCCTGCGCCACCGGCGGGTCGACGTCGTCGAACACCGGCTTGCAGCCCAGCGCCAGCGACAGGTCCGACGGGCCGATGTAGATCGCGTCCAGGCCTTCGACGGACAGGATCGCGTCCAGGTTGTCCAGCGCCTGCGCGGTCTCGATCATCGCGAACGCGACGATGGTGTCGTTGGCGGCCGTCGCGTAGTCGGCGCCGCCGTACAGCGTGGCGCGCACCGGCCCGAAGCTGCGTGTGCCGCGCGGTGCGTAGTGCGTGTAGGCGACGAGCCGCTGCGCGTCTTCGCGCGTGTTGACCATCGGGCAGATCACGCCATAGGCACCGGCGTCGAGCGACTTCATGATGATGCCGGGCTCGAGCCAGGGCACACGCACGATGGGCATGGTCTCGGTGCTGGAGATGGCCTGCAGCATCGTGACCATGGCGGCGTAGTCGATGACGCCGTGCTGCATGTCGATGGTCAGCGTGTCCCAGCCCTGGTGGGCCATCACTTCGGCACTGAAGCTGTTGCCGATGGCCAGCCAGCCGTTGACGGCGGCCTGGCCGGCGGACCAGATTTTGCGCAGGCGGTTTTCTCTCATGGCAGCGATCTCCGGGGTGTTTTCAGTCCGCCGCCGAGACAAGGCGCCCGTCGGCGAAGAACGAGCGCAGATTGTCGACCACCCGATCGGCCATCGCCTGCCGGGTTTCCCGCGTGGCGCTGGCGATGTGCGGCGTCAGCACCACGTTGTCCAGCGTCAACAGCGCGGCCGGCACTTGCGGTTCGTCCTCGAACACGTCGAGGCCGGCGCCGGCGATGCGGCGCTCGGTCAGCGCCTGGATCAGCGCCGCTTCGTCGATGACCGAGCCGCGCGCGACGTTGACGATGAAGCCGTCCGGCCCGAGCGCGTCCAGCACCTCGGCGTTGACCAGGTGGCGCGTCTCGGTGCCGCCGGCGGTGATGACGACGAGGAAGTCGGCCCAGCGCGCCAGCTCGAGCAGCGCCGGCTCGTGCGTCCACGGCACGCCGGCCACCGGGCGGCGGCTGTGGTAGCGCACGTCCATGTCGAAGCCGCTGGAGCGCCGGGCGATGGTGCGGCCGATGCGGCCCAGGCCGAGCAGACCCAGCTTCGCGCCACTGACCTTGCGCGCCAGCGGGTAGGTGCTGGCCAGCCAGTCGCCGCGGCGCACGAAGCGGTCCGATGCAGCCACCTGGCGCGCCACGTCGAGCAGCAGCGCGAAGGCGAGGTCGGCGACGCAGTCGTTCAGCACGTCGGGCGTGTAGCCGACGGCGATGCCGCGTGCCTGCGCTGCGTCGACGGCGATCCTGTCCAGGCCGACGCCGAAGCTCGAGATCACGCGCAGGTTCGGCAGCGCGGCCAGCAGCGTGGCATTGATGCCGACGCCGGCCGACGTGACGACGGCCTCGATCGCCGCGCCGTGTTCGGCCAGGAAGGCCGTGCGTTCGCCGCCGGGCGGCAGCGCCTGGTAGGCGAACTCGCGCGCCAGACGTGTTTCCAGGGCCAGCGGCAGCCGGCCGGCATTGAGCAGGCGGTGCTCGGTCATTCGACCTTGACTCCGCCTTGCGCCACCACGCTCGCCCACTTCTTGCGCTCGCGCTCGAAGAACGTCGCGAACTCGACAGTCGTCATCGTGTAGACCTCCGCGCCTTGCGAAACCAGGCGCTCGCGCACTTCAGGGCTGCGGATGATGCGCGTCAGCTCGGCCGACAGCTTGGTCACCACCGCGTCGGGCGTACCGGCCGGCACCAGCATGCCTTGCCAGGTGCCGGACTCGAAGCCCTTGATGCCTTGTTCGGCCAGCGTCGGCACGTTGCCGAGCAGCGGCACGCGCGTCGCCTTCGACACGCCCAGCACCTTCAGCTTGCCGGACTGCACCTGCGGCAGCGTTGCCAGCATGCCGTTCATCAGCACCTGGGTCTGGCCGGCGACGGTGTCGCCGATGGCTTGCGAGCCGCCCTTGTACGGGATGTACTGCCACTCGGCGCCGGTGGCCTTTTCTACCGCCACGCCGGCCAGGTGCGGCGCGCTGCCGATGGCCGTGACGGCGAAGTTCAGCTTCTGCTTGTGCGACAGCGCCACCAGCTCCTGCAGGTTGTTCGCCGGCACCGACGGGTGCACGACGAGCAGGTGCGGCGAATAGGCCAGCATCGTCACGCCGCGCAGGTCTTTCGACGGGTTGAACGCGAGCTGGTTGTAGACCGACGGCGAGATCGCCAGCGCGCCGACATCGCACAGCAGCAGCGTGTGGCCGTCGTTCGCTTTCGCGACCGAATCGGTGCCGGTGTTGCCGTTGGCGCCGGGCCGGTTCTCGACGATGACGGTCGTCTTCAGCGCCTCGCCCAGCGGCTGGCTGATGGCGCGCGCGATGATGTCCGACGAACCACCGGGCGGGTAGGGCACGATGATGCGGATCGGCTTGTTCGGCCAGGCATCGGCGGCGCCAGCCGCGCCGGCGGCGCAGAGCAGCAGGCCGGCGATCAGGGTGCTGCGGGTCGGGCTTTTCATCGTCTCGTCTCCTGGGGGTTTCATTCGGGCAACACGCCGGCCGCCTGCGCCACCTTGGCCCAGCGCTGCATCTCGCTCTGGATGAAGGCGCTGAATTGGGCGGCGCTGCCGCCGGCGGGTTCAACCCCCGCGGCAGCCAGCTTCTCTTTCACGTCGGGCGCGGCCAGCGCCTTGTTGACCTCGGTGTTGAGCTTGGCGACCACGTCCTTGGGCGTGCCGGCCGGGGCGAGCAGCCCGCCCCAGGTGCTGGTTTCGTAGCCTTTGAGGCCGGCCTCGGCCATCGTCGGCAGCTCCGGGAACACGGCCGAGCGCGTGGCGGTGGTGACGGCCAAGGCGCGCAGATTGCCGCCCTTCACCTGGCCGGCGACCGCCGCCACGGTGTCGAACATCACGGCCGTGCGGCCGGCGATCAGGTCGCCATGCGCGGCGGTGCTGCCCTTGTACGGCACGTGGATCAGGTCGACGCCGGCCATCGCCTTGAACAGCTCGCCCGACATGTGCGGCGCGCCGCCGTTGCCGCTGGAGGCAAAGCTGAACTTGCCCGGATTCGCCTTCAGGTAGGCGATGAGCTCGGGCACGCTCTTCACCGGCAGGCTGTCGCTGACCACCAGCACCAGCGGCACCACGTGCGTCTGCACCACCGGCTCGAAGCTCTTCACGGTGTCGAAGGGCAGCTTCTTGTACATGCTCGGGTTGATGGCGTGGCTGCTCGCCACCAGCGCCAGCATGTGGCCGTCGGGCGGCGCCTTGGCCACCGCGTCGGTGCCCAGCATGCCGGCCGCGCCGCCCTTGTTGTCGATGTTCACCGGCTGGCCCCACGCGACGGCAAGCTTGGCGCCGATCAACCGCGCGGCCAGGTCGATGGCGCCGCCGGGCGTGGCCGGCACGACGATGGTGATGGGCTTGTTCGGGTAGGCGGGCTGCGCCGCTGCGCTGCCGGCCCCGAGGGCCAGTGCGGCGCACGCCGCGCCAAGGATCGAACGCGCGCTCATGGGCCGCCTTTCGGTCAGGCGGCCGTGTAGGCCGTCTTGACGGTGGTGTAGAACTCGGCCGCGTAGCGCCCTTGTTCGCGCGGCCCGTAGCTGGAGCCCTTGCGGCCGCCGAAAGGCACGTGGAAGTCGACGCCCGCGGTCGGCACGTTGACCATCACCATGCCGGCCTGCGCGTGGCGCTTGAAGTGCGTGGCGTGTTTCAGCGACGTGGTCGCGATGCCCGAAGACAGGCCGAACGGCGTGTCGTTGGCCAGCGCCAGCGCTTCGTCGTAGTTCTTCGCGCGCATCACACTGACCACCGGGCCGAAGATCTCTTCGCGGTTGATGCGCATCGCCGCCGTCGTCTCGCTGAACAGCGCCGGCGTCAGGTAGAAGCCCGGCGCGCCGTCGCTGTTGCGCTCGATGGCCTGGCCGCCGGCGACGAGCTTGGCGCCTTCGCCCTGGCCGATGGCGATGTATTCGAGGTCTTGCGCCAGCTGGCGCTCGTCGACGACCGGGCCGATGTCGGTGCCGGCGCGGCGTGCGTCGTCGACCTTCAGCGCCTTCATCTTCTCGGCCACCGCGGCGACGAAGCGGTCGTGGATGCCTTCGGTGACGATGACGCGGCTCGACGCCGTGCAGCGCTGGCCGGTCGAGAAGAAGCCGCTCTGCACGGCGCAGTTCACCGCCACGCCGAGGTCGGCATCGTCGAGCACGACGAACGGATTCTTGCCACCCATCTCGAGCTGGAACTTGGCCAGCCGCGCGACACACGCGGCCGCGACGCGCTGCCCGGTGGCCTGCGAGCCGGTGAAGCTGATCGCGTCGACGCGGGCGTCGTCGAGCAGCGCTGCGCCGACCTCGGTGCCGCGGCCCATGACCAGGTTGAACACGCCCTTGGGCAGGCCGGCGCGCTGCAGGATGTCGGCCAGCGCCCAGGCCGAGCCCGGCACCAGGTCGGCCGGCTTCATCACCACCGTGTTGCCGAAGGCCAGCGCCGGCGCCAGCTTCCACGCGGGAATGGCGATCGGAAAATTCCACGGCGTGATCAGGCCGACGACGCCGAGCGGTTCGCGCACGACCTCGACGCCGACGCCCGGCCGCACCGACGCGACCACGTCGCCGCCGCTGCGCAGCGCCTCGCCGGCGAAGAACTTGAAGATGTTGCCGGCGCGCGCGACTTCGCCGATGGCTTCGGGCAGCGTCTTGCCTTCTTCGCGCGCCAGCAGGTCGCCGAGCTCGGCCTTGCGCGCCAGGATCTCGGCGCCGGCGGCGTCGAGGATGTCGAAGCGCTGCTGCGGCGTCGACAGGCTCCAGGAGGTGAAGGCATTGCGCGCGGCGGCGATGGCCTCGCGCGCCTGGGCGGCGTCGGCTTGCGCGTATTCGCCGACCACGTCGCGCGTGTCCGACGGGTTGACGTTGCGCGAGGCGCGCACGCCGTCGACCCATTCGCCGTTGATCAGGTTCTTGAACATGTGGGGTCTCTCCTTATTGGGGCCCGAGGCGCGAGATCAGCGCCGCGAGCTGTTCGACTTCAGCCGGCTTCAGCTCCGACAATGGTGCCCGCACCGGGCCGGCCGTGTGGCCGACGAGGGTGGCGCCGGCCTTCACGATGCTGACCGCATAACCTTCGCCACGGTTGCGCAGTTCGATGTAGGGCAGAAAAAATTCATTCAGCAAGCGGCCGACGGTGGCCTCGTCGCCCGACGACAGCGCATGGTAGAAGTCCATCGCCGTGCGCGGGATGAAGTTGAACACGGCCGACGAATACACCGGGCAGCCCATGGCCTTGTAGGCGCCAGCAAAGACCTCGGCGGTGGGCAGGCCGCCCAGGTAGGCGAAGCGGTCGCCCAGGCGCTGGCGCACCGAGACGAAGGCCTCGATGTCGCCGACGCCGTCCTTGAAGCCGACCAGGTTCGCGCAGCGCTCGGCCAGCTGCTGCAGCGTCGCCGGCTTGAGCCGGCTCGTCGCGCGGTTGTAGACGATGACGCCGATCTTGACGCTGCGGCACACCGCTTCGACATGCGCGGCCAGGCCTTCCTGCGACGCTTCGGTCAGGTAGTGCGGCAGCAGCAGGATGCCTTGCGCGCCTTGCCGCTCGGCCTCTTGCGCGTACTTGATGGCCAGCGTGGTGCCGCCGCCCGCGCCGGCAACGATGGGCACGCGCCCGCGGCAGGTGTCGGCGGCCGTGCGGACCACGTCCGCGAACTCGCCCGGCTCCAGCGAAAAGAACTCACCGGTGCCGCCGGCCGCGAAGAGCACGCTGGCGCCATAGGGCATCAGCCATTCGAGGCGTTCGATGTAGCCGCGCGGGTTGAAGCGCAGTTCGCGGTCGAAATCGGTCAGCGGGAAAGACAGCAGGCCGGCCGACATGGCCTGCTTCAGTTCTTGGGGATGCATCGGTGCTCCGGGGTTTTGTTATCAGTCATCATATGACTCGATCGGTGATCGTCAAGGCTCATCGGGTAGTGGACTGGCGCGGCGTCCCAGTCGGTGGGACAGGCGGGCAGGGTATGCAGGTGCGCATCGGTAGGGATCTCCTGCAGGCGCGCTTGCAGCCAGTTGCTGGCGGTCCATCGTGGCGTGCGCGTGCTTGCCTCGTGCCCAGGGGCCGGCGGCCCGGGCACGCGTTCTCCGGCCCACGCTCGCGGGCAGCTACCGCGGCGCGGCACCAGCAACCTGCCGCCACGGCGGTGGCGCGCGCATGTCTCGGACGCGGATACCGGACTTCCGCAACGGGCCGGCATCGGACCTTCGTGATGCCTCGTCGCAGCGCCCGCCACCGTTCAGCTCTCAGGTGCCCTTCTCAGCCCGCCGCCGCCGTTCGCGGCTGTTCGCCAAATGCGTGCGCATCGCCGCGCGCGCGGCGTCGGCGTCGTGGTTGGCGATGGCGTCGAGGATGCTTTCGTGCTCGGCGTTGACGCGGCGCAGGTAGGCCTGGCGTTCGGCGCTGAGCGCTACGTCGGGGCCGAGGCGGGCGCGCGGGATGATCATCGAGCCCAGCGACGCCAGCAGGTCGCTGAAGTGGCTGTTGCCGGTGGCGCGCGCCACTTCCAGGTGGAACTGGAAATCGGGCCCAACCGCGTCGCCGCCGGCCTCGGTGGTGCTGGCGAAGGCGGCCAGCGCGGCACGCATGCGGGCCAGGTGGTCGTCGCTGCGGCGCTGCGCGGCCAGGCCGGCGGCTTCGGACTCGACGCCGATGCGCAGTTCGAGCACCGCGATCACGTCCTGCAGTGTCGTGCACTGCTCGGGCGCAATGCGAAAGGCGGCCGTGTCGCCGGCGCCGGCGGCGAAGCTGCCGACGCCGTGCCGCGTCTCGACCAGGCCGGCCGCCTGCAGTTTGGAGATTGCCTCGCGCACGACGGTTCGGCTGACGCCGAACTCGGCCATGATGGCCGTCTCGGTGGGCAGCCGGCCGCCTTGCGCGATGCGGCCATCGCGGATGCGCGTGCCGAGCGCGGAGACGATTTCCAGCGCCAGGGTGCGCGGGCGGCGCGGGGTACTGCTGACCGTATTCATGATCAACTTGTACGATAACTGACAACTGAAGGCAAGCCAGGCGGCCCCGAAACCGGGGTCGGGCCGGCGCCGGTGTCAGCGCCGCGGCGCTGTTTCAGGCGGGTCGAGCGGGAACGCCGTGCTGCCCAGCCGCTGCGAGATGTCGCGGCTGGCGTCGCGCAGCATGGCCACGACTTCGGGTTCGCGCGCTTCTTCGAAGCGGAAGGTCGGGAACGACACGCTGATGCCGGCGATGACCTGGTTCAGCCGGTCGAAGATCGGGATCGCGACGCAGCGGATGTGGTCGTCGAACTCTTCGCGGTCCTGGCCGAACCCTTGCGCCAGCGTGCGTGCGAGTTCGACATCGAACTCTTCGCGCGACGTGATCGTCTTCTCGCGGAAACGCTTGAAGTCGCAGCCCTGCAAGATGTGGTCGCGCCGCGCCGGCGGCTCCCAGGCCAGCAGCACCTTGCCGATGGCCGTGCAGTGCAGCGGCGCGCGCCGGCCGACGCGCGAATACATGCCCAGCATGTGGCGCGAATCGACCTTGTGCACGTAGATGATCTCGCTGTCGATCAGCATGCCCAGGTGCACCGTTTCGCCGGTGACGTCGGACAGGCGCTGCATGTGCTGCTTGGCCAGTTCCACCAGGTCCGGGTACTGCAGCGCCTTGGTGCCCAGCTCGAACATCTTCATCGTCAGGCCGTAGCGTTCGCTGTCGGTCTCCTGGCGCACGTAGCCCAGCGTCTTCATGGTCTGCAGAAAGCGGTAGATCGTCGCCTTCGGCATCGCCAGCCGCATCGACAGCTCGGAGATGCCGGTCTCGTTGCGTTCGGCCAGCGCCTGCAGGATGGCGAAGACCTTCAGCACCGCCGCCACCGACTCCGGCTGCTTGGAGTCGAAGCTATCGTCGTCCATGTGTTTCGAGTGCATTGATATGGTGTTTCAACTTCTATTCTCGCTCTTGTCGAATCACCTTGTTGAAGATCAAGAACAGGCGCTGTCACCGGCCAGTGCCGTGGCCAGCGCCGGAACGATGCGCGCCAGTTCCTGCGCGACCATCTGCGCGAACAGGCAGGCGCCCTTGGTGCCGAGGTGGGTGTGGTCGAAACGCGGCTGCCCGGGCGGCGCTTCGGCCAGCGTGTCGGCCTCGGCTTCGCCCATCGCCTGCACCGCGGCGCCACTGAGCGCGTTCAGGTCGAGCAGCGGCACCTGCTGCGCGGCCGCCACCTGGCGTGCGGCTTCGGCCCACGGCCGCAGGTCGTTGTTCAGAACCTTGTCGCGAAAGCTGCGTCGCGTCAGCGGCGTCAGCAGCACCGGCGTCGCGCCGAGTGCCTTCGCTTCGACCACGTAGCGCGCCAGGTTGGCCGGGAACTCGGTCGCCAGGTCGGTGGAACGGCCGGGCTTGCCGGGCTGGTCGTTGTGGCCGAACTGGATCAGCACGACGCTGGGCACGCCGTCGTGCAGCCGCTGCTGCACGTCGTCCCACAGGCCTTCGGCGCGGTAGCTGGCCGAACTGCGGCCGCCGCGGGCCAGGTTCAGGCAGATGGCTGGCGGCGGCAGGCGGCGGCACAGCGCGTCGCCGTAGCCGGTGCGCGCGGCCATCGTCGAGTCGCCGACCAGGATCATGCGCAGCGGCATGGCGCCCGCCGCCGGCGCAAGGCCCGGCAGCAGTGCCGCGGCCAGCGCTACGGCCTGCGCCATCGCAGCGGCCCCGCAGCGCGGCTTCAAGGCACCGGCACCCAGCCGCCCGGCGCGCCGGTGGCGATGGTCGACTTGAAGAAGATCTCGGCGCGTGTCGTCAGCCCGTTGGTCGAATCCAGGGGCTTGGCCAGCACCACGCTGGTCGGCACGTTCGCCACGTTGACGACAGCCAGCCCGAGCCGGGCGCTGACATCCAGCGGCGCGCCGGCCAGGTCCAGGCTGCCGGACTCGCGCCAGCCGGCGTCGTCGGTGCTGCCGCCGTTGGCGGTGCCGGCATACGAAGGCGGGTTGCTGCCGCAACTGCCGGTGCCGACCCCTGTCTTGCTGGTGCCCGTGCCCACGCACCAGCCGACGGGCAGGATGTGCGGCCCCATGCGCGTGCCGATGAAGGCGATGTTGTCGATGTAGGTGCTGGATGTCGTGCCGCCGCTGCGCGCCAGGTAGGCCTGCGTGACGCCGCTGCCGGCGGTCAACGTGCTGTTCAGGAACACGAAGCCCTTGTCGCCGGCGGTGGCGCGTGCCTGCAGCACGTAGCCGGGCGAACTGCTGGACGGGTCGAACACCGAGCGGATCTCGCAGTCCTCGAACAGCGCGGCCATCACGCTGCCCCAGATGAAGTCGACGTTGCCGGCGATCAGCGACTGGTACATCCAGACATAGCCCTTCAGCTGCAGCGTGTCCTGCTGGCTCAGGAAGTTCATGCCCTTGGCCACCAGGCGGCCTGCGGCGGCGGTGGTGCTGGTGTTGAAGTACAGCGTTTCGGCCTGGTTGTCGTAGGCGCCCGAGCGGGCGTGCGGGTTCTGCAGCGTGAAGTTCGTCAGCGTCAGCAGGTCGGCGGTCTCGATCAGCCACGACGCGCGGCCGCCGCCGAGGATGCGGTGGCCGACGACGCGGCCCGACGTGCTCAGCGCCGTGCCCGGCGTGGTGCTGGTGGCGCCGCTGCCCGAGTTCAGCGACTCGAAGTTCTCGTAGCCGACGACGACGCCGTCGCGGCTTTCGCCGACGACGCTGAGGTTGGCCACCTTGCGCAGCGTGTTCATCTCGGGGTAGACGCCGTTGGCGACGTTGATCGTCTTCGGCGTGTTCGCCGTGTTGCAGCCAAAGGCCGACGAGCTGGTCGTCGAGCAATAGGTCATGACCCAGTTCAGCGCGCCTTGCAGCGTGCGGAAGTCGGCTGCCGTGCCGTTGTCGTCGACCTTCAGGTTCGTCGGCGACGCCGGTGCCGGCCGGGTGCTGAACTGCCAGCCGTCGCCGGCCGAGATGCCGGCGAACGCGGCGCCGTTGATGCTGCCGGCGAACACCGTGCTGTCCACCGTCACCGTGTACGCGGTGCCGAAGGCGAGGCGGTTGTTGTGCGGCTTGATCGTCGCGGTGTTGCCGCTGATCGTCACCGGCCGGTACCAGACATAACGCGCCTGCGCCGCGTTCTCGGGCATCGCGCCCAGGCCGATGGCGTCGATCTCGAGGTTGGTGCGCGGCAGCACGGCCTGCGTGTCGGTGGCCGACGGCGTGGTGCTGATGTCGATACTGTCGACGATGACGTTGTCGCTGGCGCGCCGGATCGTGATCTTGCCGGTGCTGCCCAGCGTCGGCGCGGTGTCGAACGCGATCGACAGGCTCGTGTCGCTGTAGGCGAAGGCTTCGCCCTTGGCCGGCACCAGCGTGCCGGGCGGGCTGCCGACGTTGCCGCTGCCGCTGATCGACGAGCTCAGCTTGCCGGCGCCGGCCTGCGCCAGCGCGTTGGCTTTCACCAGCGCCACCGGCCGCGGCGTGAAGGCGTAGGGCACGCTCCACGCCACCGCGTCCGACACCGCGCAGCCGCCGAGCACAGCGCCGTTCAGCGTCGAGCCGCTGTCCTTGAAGCTGCTCACCGCGTCGGCGTTCAGCGTCGTGAGGATGCCGCCGCAGTCGGCCGCGCCGGCGACCGCGAAGACGTTGTTGTTGGAGCGGATCTGGCCGCTCTTGCCGACACCCACGCTGTACGAATGCGCGTACACCGGCGCCGATTTGCTGCCGGCGTGGTAGTTGTTGAACAAGTGCACCTGGCCGAAGCGCACCCGCGGCGCGCGCTGCGTCAGGTCGCTGAAGACGTTGTTGCTGAAGGTGATCTTCAGGTGGCCGCTGTCGCCGGTGGCGCTGTCGGAGCTGCCGATGAGGATGGCCTTGTCGTGCTTGTCGAAGACGTTGTACGAGACGGTGACGTAGTCGGCGCCCTGCGTGATGTCGAGCGCGCCGTCGTGGCACTGCTTGGTCTTGCCGTTCTCGATGGGCAGCGTGTCGTCGGTCACCGGCACGTCGGTGATGGTGTTGTGGTCGATCCAGACGTGGTCCGAGCCGGCCACCGAGATCGCGTCGTAGGCCGCGTTCCAGTTGCCGGTGGCGCCGTCGCTCGGATCCCACACCGGCGCCACGTCGCAAGGCGCGACGATCTTCAGGTTGCGCACGATGACCTGCGTGACGCCGGCGATCTTCACGTAGCCGTTGACGAAGCCGGCACCCGCGCCGCCGCCGACCAGCGTGGTGTTGCTCGGCACGATGATGGCCGCACGCGCGGTCTGGTCGCCGCTGCTCGCGAAGGGCAGGCCTTCGCTCATGTCGATGGTGCCGACGACCTTGACGATGCGTGGCGATGCACCGCCGTCGGCGAGCGCCGCGACGAGCTGGCTCCGGTTGTTCACCGTGTAGATGCGGTCGGCCGCGGCCGCGGCGCCGCCGCGCGTGCCGCCCGCCTGCGCGGCCCAGCCATCGGCGGGCGCGGCCTGCAGCGCAATGTCCAAGGGGGCGGCGGCCCCTGCGAACGCCGCCAGGGCGAGCGCCGAACAGGCGCCGCCAAGATGCAGAAGTTTCATGCTCAGGACTCCAACCCGTCAGCGACGGGCGTCGAATCAGACGATGAATGGCTTGCGGCAGCGTGCCGCGAGCAGCAACGCGAGGCCGCCGCCGAGCAGGGCCAGCGAGCCCGGCTCAGGCACCGCGGACGCGGTGCTGATCTGCGCGCTGAAGCTGGCGAACGGCGCGTTGAAGACGACGTCGTTCAAGGTGATGCTGATGCTGTGGGCATCGAGCACCGAACTCGTCACCGTGCCCGAGCTCAGCGCCGACAGATCCGTCAGCGTGAAGCCGGTGACGTCCTCGGCCAGCCCGAAGCTGAAGGCCAGCGTGTAGCTGCCGGCCAGGCTGCCGAAGCCGCCGTTGTCGTAGAACTGCACGACACCGTCGGTGAAGAAGTCGATGGCCAGCTGGTAGTCGCCGGTCAGGTATTCCAGGTCGGCTGCGGCCAGCGTGGTGACGTTGCTGCCCGGCACGTCGGCGAAGCCGCTGTCCAGCCCGAGCAGGCTGGTCGCGGCGCTGCTGCTGCTGCCGGTGATGGTGCTGCCGGCCGGCAGCGCGGCCGCGCCGGCCGGCGCGCCGCAGAAGCCGGCCACGCTGGCCATGCAGGCCGCGATGATGAGTGAGGTTTTCATCGGGGGCCCCTGGTCAGAACTTGTAGCGCAGGCCGGCCAGGTACTCGCGGCCGGTCACGTTGTAGACCACCGAGCTGTTGCGGGCGCGGCTGATGAACTGGTCGTTGGCCTCGTTCGTCAGGTTCACGCCTTCGAGCGTCAGGTCCAGGTTCTTGTCGAGCTTGAACGACACCGACGCGTCGACGTTCAGCGTGCTGTTCTTGCCTTCGACATCGTTGTTGTTCTGCCCCGGCACGCGCGTCAGGAAAGAGCTGCGCGACGTGGCCGAGACGCGCGCGCTCAAGCGCCCGTCGTCGTAGTACAGCGTCGCGTTCCAGGCCTTCGGCGACAGGTTCAGCAGGTCGTCCTTGATCGTCGTCGCGCTGGTCGGCGACACCAGGTATTCGATCTTCGAGCTGACGCGGGTGTAGTTCATCAGCAGGCCGAAGTTCCTGAACACGTCAGGCAGGAAGGTGAAGGGCTGCTGGTAGTTGAGCTCGAAGCCGCGCAGCTTGCCGCCTTCGGTGTTGATCGGCGTCGTGACCTGGAACACTTCTTCGCCGGTAAAGTTCGACGGCAGCAGCGACATCGGCAGCCCCGTCTGGTTGTACGGCATGTTCGTGCGCAGGGTCTGGATGTAGGTGTTGATGTTCTTCTGGAACAGACCCAGGCCGAGGAAGGCGTTGCGGTCGAAGTACCACTCGAAGCTGGTGTCCAGCGTCTTCGCGCGGAACGGCTTCAGGTACGGGTTGCCGCTGGTGATCGTCAGCGTGCCGGTGGTGGCGATCGAGCCGCCGGGGCTCAGGTTGCCCAGCTGCGGCCGCGCCATCACCTTGGCCGCGGCCAGGCGCACGATGACGTCGGGCGTGACGTTGGCGGCCAGGTTCAGCGACGGCAGCCAGTCGTCGTAGCTGTTCTCCACCGTCACCGCGGTGCCGCCGGCGGTGGCCTGGTAGCCGCTGGCGACCTGCTGCGTCCTGACGTAGCGCAGGCCGAGGTTGCCGCGCAGCGGGAAGTCGCCGAGCTTGGACTTGAAGTCGGCCATCACGTAGCCGCCGCTGTCGGTTTCGGTGACGGCGCGGTTGTTGCCGCGTGCGTTGCCGTTGGTCGTGGACGACAGCGTGAAGTCGCCGGGGCCGCCGGCCGGGCCGCTCTTGATGCAGTTGCAGTAGATGTCGTAGGCCTGCGCGATCGCGTTCAGGTTCGGGATCACCCACGAAGTCGGCGTGCCGGCCGGCAGGCTCAAAGCCTGGCCGAAGCCGGTGATCGACGTCGTCAGGCTGGCCACCGTGGTGCCGGCCGGCGGCGCGAAGATGGTGTCGTTCTGGTTGACGCGGCGGAACTCGTAGGTGCTGAAGGCGAACTTCTTGTGGTCCAGCCCGCCCTTGACGCTGAGCTTGTCGGGCACGGCTTCCCAGTCGAGGTCGACGTGAGCGACATCGTTGCGGTTGTCCGCGCCTTGCGGGCGGATGCGGATCTCGCTCGTCGTCGTGTTGGTCACCGTCGTCGGCTGCGTGCCCGACGTGACCTGCGGCACGCCGACCAGCGTCAGCGCGCCGCCGGCCACCGTCGGGTCGAACGGGTAGCTGATGCTGGGCAGCCGGTCGTTGCCGCGGAAGTCGATGGCGTAGCCGTTGACGTTCAGCGCGTCGAGCGTGGTCGTGGTCTGCACCGGGTTGCGGAACTTCGAATCGGCGCGGCCGATCTTCGCGTTCAGCTTCAGCGATTCGGTCAGGTCCTGCTCGAGCAGCAGGCTGGGCTGGGTGAAGGTCGTCGACAGCTTGTCGAAGCGCGATTCGGCGCGCACGTCGACGCCGTTGTAGACGCCGTACAGCAGCGCGCCGTTCGGCGCATACGCCGTGTCGACCACGCTGGTCTGCGGCTTGCCGCCCTGGCTGGCGCTGCGGCTGAACGAGATCGCTTCGAGGAAGTCTTCCTGCCGTGTCGCCTTCAGCTTGGCGTACAGCATCTCGAAGGTCAGCAGCGTGCCGTCCTGCGGGCGGAACTGCACCGAGCTGGTCAGGCCGAGGCGGTCCTGGTCGTGCGTGAGGCGGCCGTAGCGCGGCAGCCGCGGGTGGAAGTTGGCAGCGTTGCTGGCGGCGTTGTAGGCCGCGATGTTCTCCGGCGTGCCGGTCAGCCGCGCCACGCCTTGCGCTGACGGGCCGCAGGTGGTGGCGGTCGACGTCGTCGGGTTCGCCGGCGTCACGCCGGTCGGCGCGCACCAGCCGCCGGACGACGGGCCGTTGTCCCAGCGCACGGTGCTGAAACCTTCTTCATAGAGATGGCGCTTCGAATAGGCGCCGGACACGAGCACGCCGACCTTGCGGTCGGCAAAGGTGTTGGAGATCAGGAAGGCCATGCGCGGGTCGGTCTGGCCCGCCAGGTCGTTGTAGCGGCCTTGCACCGACGCGGTGGCGGTGAAGTCCCTGAAGTCGAAGGGCCGCGAGGTCTGCAGGTCCACGGTCGCACCGAGCGAGCCTTCGTCGACATCGGCCGACGAACTCTTGCGCACCGTGATCGAGTTGAACAGCTCGGCCGCGAAGACGTTGAAGTCGAAGCCGCGCGAGCGGTTGGCGCCGCCCGAGCTGTCGGTGCCGCCGGTGGTGGCCAGCGCCTCGATGCCGTTGATGCGCACCCGCGTGAAGTCCAGCCCGAGGCCGCGCACGGTGATGTTGCGGCCTTCGCCGGCGTCGCGGTCGATCACGACGCCGGGAATGCGCTGCAGCGACTCGGCCAGGTTGGTGTCGGGGAACTTGGCGATGTCCTCGGCCTTGATGACGTCGACGATGCCGTTGTCTTCGCGCTTCTTGTTCAGCGCGCTTTCCAGCGCGGCGCGCATGCCGGTGACGACGATCTGCTCGGTGGCCGGCGCGGTCTGCGCCTGCGCGCTGCCGATGGCGGACAGCACGGCCACGGTGATGGCCGAATGGATGAGTTTCGGCTGCGGCAGCCGATGGCGCGTGTGCATGTCTGGCCTGTGCATGTCTGTTGTCTCCAGTGTGTTCGTCAGGTCCGGGCAGCCTTGCGGCTGCCTCTTGTTCGGGCGGCGGACTGAGCAGCGCGCGAAGGGCGCTGCAAAAGGGGGGGTGCCGGCGGCTGTAGCGCAGCCGGCACGCGCGGATCGGGTCCGGGGGCGGCCTAGAGGTAGTCCTCGCGGCGCGGTGAAAACTGGTCCAGCAACGTGCTGCCGGCTTCGAGCGCGACCACGCCGTGCATCTGCAGGCGCGACGCGATGAAGGCATCACCGGCGCGCAGCACACGCTTGACGCCGGCCACCTCGGCCTCGAACGAGCCCGAGATCACGTAGGCGATCTGGTCGTGGGCGTCGTGGGCGTGCGGCGTGCCGATGGCGCCCTTGTCGAACTGCACCAGCACCGACATCAGCTCGGGCGTGTGGCCGACGATCTTGCGGCGGATGCCGTCGCCCAACTCGGTCCACGGCGTGCTGGCGGGGTCGAAGTACGGGTTCATTCGAAACACTCCGGCTCGGGGCGGTTCGCCTTGCGGCGGCCATCTGTGACACATCGTTTCGGTGTCACTATAGCGTCGCCACAGAAAATGAAATGGCGGTTCACTAATTAGAAACCATAATTCCGGGAATGTCCTGACCTCCGTTAGTCTTGCGACCGAACCAAGGAAAACGCCATGCAAATCCGCCAACCGATCCACAGCGAACATGCGCGCACGCTCGATACCGAAGGCCTGCGCCGCCACTTCCTCGTCGACGAGCTGTTCCAGCCCGACGCGGCCACGCTGACCTACAGCCAGATCGACCGCATCATCGTCGGCGGCATCCTGCCGGTGACGCGCCCGGTGGGCTTCGCGGCCGAGCTGGGCCGCCACACCGGCACCGACTTCTTCCTGCAGCGCCGCGAGCTGGGGCTGATCAACATCGGCGGCGCGGCGCGCGTGAAGGTCGACGAGCAGGTGTTCGAAGTCGGCCCGCGCGAGGCCTTGTACGTCGGCCAGGGCGCACGCGAACTCGAATTCAAGAGCGTCGACGCCAACGCGCCGGCCAAGCTGTACTTCAACAGCGCGCCGGCACACACCGCCTACCCGCACCGCAAGGTCACGCTGGCCGAGGCCTCGCCCGAAACGCTGGGTTCGGCCGAGACGAGCAACCGGCGCACCATCTACAAGTTCCTGGTGCCCGATGTGCTGCCGACCTGCCAGCTGCTGATGGGCATGACCCAGCTCGAGCCCGGCAGCCTGTGGAACACCATGCCCTGCCACACGCACGACCGGCGCATGGAGGTGTACTTCTACTTCGACATGAAGGACACCGGCGTCGTCTTCCACATGATGGGCGAGCCGACGCAGACGCGGCACATCGTCGTGCGCAACGAACAGGCCGTGATCAACCCGAGCTGGTCCATGCATGCCGGCGTCGGCACGCAGGCCTACACCTTCATCTGGGGCATGGTCGGCGAGAACCAGGTGTTCAAGGACATGGACCATGTCCCGATGACGGTGCTGCGCTGATGGTCCTCGAAAACTTCCAGCTGGCGGGCAAGGTCGCCATCGTCACCGGCTGTGATACCGGCCTCGGCCAGGGCATGGCGCGCGCGCTGGCGCAGGCCGGTGCCGACATCGTCGGCGTCAACGTCACCGAGCCCAAGGACACGAAGGCCGAGGTCGAGAAGATCGGCCGCCGCTTCGTCGACCTGCGCGCCAACCTGGCCGACATCGGCTGCATCGAAGGTCTGATGGCCGAGGCGAAGAAGATCAACGGCCGCGTCGACATCCTGGTCAACAACGCCGGCATCATCCGCCGCGAAGACGCCATCAAGTTCAGCGAGAAGGACTGGGACGACGTCATCGACCTGAACCTGAAGACGGTATTCTTCTTCGCCCAGGCCGCGGCGCGCCAGTTCATGGCGCAGGGCAGCGGCGGCAAGATCATCAACGTGGCCTCGATGCTGTCCTACCAGGGCGGTGTGCGTGTGCCTTCCTACACCGCCTCCAAGAGCGGCGTGATGGGGATCACCCGCTTGCTGGCCAACGAATGGGCCAGCCACGGCATCAACGTGAATGCCATCGCGCCCGGCTACATGGCGACGAACAACACCGCCGCGCTGCGCAAGGACGAAGGCCGCAGCGCCGCGATCCTGGAGCGCATCCCCGCCGGCCGCTGGGGCGTGCCGGACGACCTGGCCGGGCCGGTGGTGTTTTTGGCGTCGAAGGCTTCGGACTACGTCAACGGCTACACGGTGGCGGTCGACGGCGGCTGGCTGGCCCGCTGACGCTTTCCCGGGCCCGGGCGCATGTACGAGAACAAACGCCTGGGGTTCTTGTTCGTCCTGCCTTTCGTGCTGGGCGTGCTCGGCTTCAAGCTGTTCCCCTTCGTGATGAGCTTCGCTCTCGCGTTCACGCAGTACGACATCATCGACCCGCCGGAATGGGTCGGCCTGCAGAACTACCGCGAACTCTTCGGTCACGACCCGCTGTTCGTCAAGTCGCTCGGCGTGACGCTGCTGTTCGCGGCACTGGCCGTGCCGCTGCGCGTCGGCTTCGCGCTGTTCATCGCGCATGTGCTGAACTTCAAGCTGCGCGGCATCAACTTCTTCCGCGCCGCGTTCTACCTGCCGTCGATCCTGGGCGGCTCGATCGCGGTGGCGGTGCTGTGGCGCTTCGTCTTCGCCAAGTACGGCCTCGTCAACCTGGTGCTGGCCAAGCTCGGCTTCGAGCCGATCGCCTGGCTGGCCGACGAGCACTACTCGCTGTGGACCATCGTGCTGCTGTTCACCTGGCAGTTCGGCTCGGCGATGGTCATCTTCCTGGCGGCGCTGCAGAACGTGCCGGTCTCGCTGTACGAAGCGGCCGAATGCGACGGCGCATCGAAGCTGCAGCAGTTCTGGCGCATCACCGTGCCGCTGATCACGCCGGTGATCTTCTTCAACATGGTCATGCAGATGGTGCAGGCCTTCCAGGAGTTCAACGGCCCTTATGCCATCACCGAAGGCGGGCCGCTGAATTCGACCTACGTGCTGGCGCTGTACATCTACGACCAGAGCTTCCGCTTCTTCAACCTCGGCTACGGCGCGGCGCTGTCGTGGGTGCTGTTCGCGCTGGTTGCGGGCTTGAGCGCGCTGTCGTTCTGGAGCTCCAAATACTGGGTCTTCTATTCGGGCGAGAAGGACCAGCAGCGGTGAATGCGCGGTCGTTCCCGCTGCCGCGCTACCTGGCGCTGTTCACGGTGGCGGTGCTGATGCTGTACCCGCTGCTGTGGCTGGTGGGCGCGTCGTTCAAGGGCAATGCCGAGATCTTCAGCGAGGTCGGCTTCTGGCCCAGCCGATTCGACTTCGGCGCCTACGCCAAGGGCTGGAAGACGAGCAGCGAATACACCTTCGCGACCTACTTCCTGAACTCGTTTGCCATCGTCGTGCCGCGCATCGTGGTCACGGTGATCTCCTGCGTGCTGGTGGCCTATGCCTTCGCGCGATTCGAGTTCTTCGGCAAGAAGCTGCTCTTCGGCGTGATGGTCGCGACGATGATGCTGCCGCTGATCGTGCTGCGCCTGCCGCAGTACCTGATGTTCAAGCAGCTCGGCTGGCTGGACACCTACCTGCCCATCATCCTGCCGTCGGCTTTTGCCACCGACACCTTCTTCGTGTTCATGCTGGTGCAGTTCCTGCGCGGCATTCCGCGCGACATGGAAGAGGCGGCGATGATCGACGGCTGCAACGCGCTGCAGCTGCTGTGGCACATCATCGTGCCGCTGCTGAAGCCGGCCATCATCTCGGTCGTCGTGTTCCAGTTCATCTGGACGATGAACGACTTCATGGGGCCGCTGATCTACCTGGCCTCGGTCGAGAAGTACCCGGTGTCGCTGGCGCTGAAGATGAGCATCGGCGCTACCGAAGAGGTCGAATGGGCCAACGTGATCGCGATCTCGGTGGTGGCGCTGGTGCCGTCGGTGCTGGTGTTCTTCGCGGCGCAGCGCCACTTCATTGAAGGTGCCGCCAGCAGCGGCATCAAAGGATAGGACCTTGGCCCAGCTCAGCCTGAACCAGATCGAGAAGGTCTACCCGAACGGCTTCAAGGCCGTGCACGGTGTCGACCTCGAAGTGCGCGACGGCGAGTTCATGGTCTTCGTCGGCCCGTCGGGCTGCGCCAAGAGCACGCTGCTGCGCATGATCGCCGGGCTGGAAAGCATCAGCGGCGGCGAGATGCGCATCGGCAACCGCGTCGTCAACGGCTTGGCACCGAAGCAGCGCGGCATCGCGATGGTGTTCCAGAACTACGCGCTGTACCCGCACATGACGGTCTACGACAACCTCGCCTTCGGCCTGCGCCTGGCCGGCACGAAGAAGGCCGAGGTCGACCAGCGTGTGCGCCAGGCCGCACAGCTGCTGGAGATGGAGCACCTGCTCGAACGCCACCCGCGCCAGCTGTCGGGCGGCCAGGCGCAGCGCGTCGCGGTCGGCCGCGCCATCGTCAAGAAGCCCGAGGTCTTTCTGTTCGACGAACCGCTGTCGAACCTGGACGCGAAGCTGCGCGCGTCGATGCGCGTGCGCCTGACCGACCTGCACCGCACGCTGCGCGAAGCCGGCCAGCCGGCGACGGTGGTCTACGTCACGCACGATCAGGTCGAGGCCATGACCATGGGCGAGCGCATCTGCGTGCTCAAGGAAGGCGTGATCCAGCAGGTCGACACGCCGACGGCTCTGTACAGGCAGCCGGCGAACGCCTTCGTCGCCAGCTTCATCGGTTCGCCCGAGATGAACATCCACGCGGCGCAGCTGCAGGCGCAAGGCGGCGGAATCGCCGTGCTGCTCGGCGGCGTGGCACTGCCGCTGCCTGAAGCCAAGGCGCAGCGGCTGGGCCGGCGCGATGGCGAGATACGCTTCGGCCTGCGCCCCGAACACATCTCGGCCGCACCGCGCAACGCCGGCGACAGCTTCGCGGTGCCCGGCACGCTGCGCACGCTGGAGCACATGGGCAACGAGGTCTTCGTGCACTTCGACATCGGCACCGTGCCGATGACGGCCCGCGTGCCGTCGGACGAACTGCATGGCCTGCAGGACCTTCCCCGCGGTGCCGCGCATGCCTTTCATCTGCAGATGGATTGCTGCCATCTGTTCGACGCTGACAGCGGCGTCAACCTGCTGCTTTGAGATGAAACCCGGACATAGCCGACAACCTTGCGTTTCGACGCGTGACGGCCCGTCGTTGTCGTTCGCCGGCGTTTGCTTGCGCGCGAAGGCCGAAGCGGCAAAGCCGGCCCGGGCAGGCCCGCGGCGCTTAGCTTCGGCGGTCGGCCCCTGGGGGGGCCGACTCCGCTGCGGGCTTTGCGCTTGCAAGCGCAAAGCCGCGTGCCAGGCACAAGGCAGCCCGCAGTGGGCTGCCTTGTGTCCCGGCACGCTACGTCGGATTCCCGGCCCGGCGGGCAACTCGCTTCGTTCGCTGCGCTCTCTACGCTCAGACACTCCCGCCTCAAAGTCAGTTGACGATGCGCGCTGCGCGCGCGGGCCGGGAATCCTCCGTTCCTCGCCGCCTCAGATGCGCGCCGCAGGCCTGCCCGGGCCGGCTTTGCAGCAGCAGCGGTGGCGCACTGACACGCCCGCCACCATGGGTGGTAGGCGCGGCGAGCGGTGCCCGTTGAGGGTGAGTAGAGAGTCGGCGAGAAGCGTAGGCTTCGGGCGGAGCGCGCGCAGCGCGCCT
>Ga0307515_10003706_pt1 | contig 32068 bp, 29 predicted proteins | sample 17_EM_MG_FD_194513 | JGI IMG/M metagenome (GOLD analysis project Ga0307515, IMG submission 194513) | Populus trichocarpa ectomycorrhiza microbial communities from riparian zone in the Pacific Northwest, United States - 17_EM | ecosystem: Host-associated > Plants > Roots > Unclassified | place... | reverse complement strand
TTTGGGGAAGAAGACCGGGGGAGGACTTGAGAAATTGAGGCAGGAATTGCAGGCTGAGAACGAGGGGGTGGTGTTGCCCCTCGCCATCAACTGGATTGGAGGACCGAAAGATGTGCAGAAGAAGAAGGTGGAAGGGAAGAAAGCATCTTCGGTTGTGTTTGCGGTCAAGGGAAGTAAAATGGCCGAAAACGTTTTGAAGGGGGATCTGAGGGCGGCAGGAGTGAAGTATGATGTGGAAAAGTTCGTGAATGCCGGACCAGACTCTTTTTGTGGGGTGTGCAGCAGATGGGGACATGTTGATGCGAAATGTGGATCTTTGAAGATGCCGGCGTGTATGTTGTGTGCGGGAAGACATCTAACGAAAGATCATAAGTGCAACGTTGTAGGTTGCAAGGCTAATGCAGGACAGAACTGCACCCATAATGTCGACAAGTGTGTCAACTGCAAGGGGAACCATATCGTGAAGGCCAATTGTTGCGTTAAGAAACAGGAGGCTATTAAGACAGCGAGAGAAGAAAGACGTACCTGGAAGGAGAGAGAGGGGGAACGTCGAAATATCACCACCAATCAACAAAAGAAGCCGATGCATACAGAGGATGGGGGACCATCGACTGCAGAGGCGGAAAAGAAAGCTCAGGATGATGAGCAAAAAGATAAGGAACCGGAAGTCCAGGCCGCAGCGACCCAAGAGACAGAAGGAGAATCTTCTAACGCAGGGACCCAAGAAACCCCCTTGACGCAATGGTGAAATGCGTAATGCATAACTGTGGAAGGGGGTATGAGGCGACTATGATGGCGTTGGAAACAGGAATTGTTTGGGGGGCTGATGTTGTGATGATGCAAGAACCGTATGTGGAAAGAGAAGGATACAACATCAGTCACCCAGGATATAGATTGGTCAGGGGAGGACGAACCATGACTGCAATAAGAAGAGATACACACCTGGAGTTTTCGGAAGTGGATAAGGGGGGAGACGGAGATGTACAGGTGTTTGATATAAGATACCCGTCATGTAGAAAGATGAGATTGGTGAATGTGTATGATCAGCTGAGACAAGAGGGGGGAGTGAGAAGTCAAGGCAGACCGGCACAGACAGCAAGATGGAGGGAGATTATGGAGCAGGAAAAGATTCTTTTGGGAGGAGATTGGAATGCTCACAGCGATAGATGGGACCCGCAGTGCCCACCAAAACGAGATGCGATCTTTTTGGAAAATCTTATGGATGAGTACGAATTGATCGATGTTACGGATGGGGAAGAGACCCATTCGAATACGAGAAACGGTGAAACTTCGGGATCGCTTATTGATTTCTTTATTACTAAAGCCTTGATGGCTGATAGATTAGAGATTTCAACAGATTTGGCAACTACTTCGGATCACGCGGTTGTGTGTGCCCAGTTAAGATGGGACGAAGGGGAAGGAGCCAAAGTGTCGCGAAAAATTACAGGATGGGATATTGATGGGCTTAAGTCAAAGGAGGAGGAGGAAAATTATAAAAAAGCAAAAAAATAGTGGGAAGATAAGAGCCTAAAGAGACCTGTTTTGAATGAGAAGAGCAGCAGGGATGAGTTACAGAAAGAAGCTGAGTGGATTCAGCGGAATTTCGTTAATCATCTTAATAGGTGCTGCAAAAAAGTTAAGGTGTGTGCGAGATCCAAGAGGTGGTGGATGGCGGAGATGGCAGAAAATCGAAAGATCTTAGGATCGATAAAAAGATCCCGAAAGAGAGGGGAAGCGTCGCAGCAACAAGTTAAGAAGCAGCGAAGCAACCTACGAAGAATGATCCGACAGTCAAAAACGGAGATGTGGAGGAAGTTTCTAACTTCAGCTACAAGAGACCAAGTCTGGCAGGCGTTGAGATATACGAAACCAGGCGGACAACAAACGACAAAGACTTTGAAATCCAGGACTGGAGAGGTGGCGGAGTCCTGGGAGGATAAGGCGGAGTTGATAAAAGAAGAAGCATTTCCGAAACCTTTGAAGGGTGTAGAGAGAAAGGCCCAAGAGGAGGGAGGAGAAATGTGGAAGAGGATTACTGATGAAGACATCCGAGAGGCTCTGTTTAATCAGTCAGTTCAAAAGGCACCCGGCCCGGATAGGCTGGGGTTTAAGGCGATACGATTATTGTGGGAATGGGATTCCCAACAAATAATCAATATTGTCAAAGTATCGTTTAGGTTAGGAATACACCTGCGAGTTTGGAAGGAAGCGAAGGGGGTGGTTATACCGAAACCGAATAAGCCAGATCATGGAGTCGCCAAAGCATACAGGGTGATTACATTGTTGAATTGTCTGGGAAAAGTGGTCGAGAAGGTGGCAGCCAACGTAATAGCAGAGGACTGTGAGCAAAGGAGGTTACTTCACGATGGACAGTTTGGATGCAGAAAGAGAAGGTCAGCAATAGATGCGGTTGGAAGGTTGATGAAGAGAGTTGAAGAAGCGTGGGGGAGGGGGAATACCGCGGCAGTGCTGTTGATGGATGTTAAAGGAGCCTTCCCACATGTGGCGAAGGGGAATTTGATAAAAAGAATGGAAGAAATGGGGTTTGAAGCCGACCTGGTTAGGTGGGTGGAAAGTTTCATGGAAGATAGAAAAGTGATTATGTCGATGGACGGAAAGGAGGGTGATAGCATGGATGTGGAGACGGGAGTTCCACAGGGGTCGCCAGTGTCGCCAGTACTTTTCGTCATATACCTTTCGGGGTTGTTCAGCCAAGTTGAAAATAAAGAAAAAGAGTGTGGAAGTGAGGGTATATCTTTTGTCGATGATGTGGCATGGGTGGTGGAAGGCGAGGATGTGGGGGAATGCACACAACGACTGGAGAGATGCGCTGCGGAAACAACAAGTTGGGCAAAGAAGAATGCCTGTCAGTTCGACATCGAAAAAACAGAAGCGATGTTGTTTACACGACGAAGAAAGAATAAGGAACCGAAGATGAATGCCCGAGTAAGGGTCGGAAATCATGAGGTCCCATATAATAAAGAAGCGACAAGATGGTTGGGGGTATGGCTGGATGATATGCTTACCCTGAATGATTATACAAAAAAGACCTGAGCGAAAGCAAGGAGAGCGCAGAATAGGGTGAGATCCTTGATGACGAAGAAAGGATTAAGCTCGGAAGGATGTAAACGAATTCAAGTTGCGGCGCTTCAGGCAGTGGCGTTGTACGGGGCTGAACTGTGGTGGCATGGACAAGAAAGTCGAGCTCAGGAGGTGCAAAGGTTGTTGAATGAACAGGGCAGAAGGGTGACCGGATGCTTTAGGACAACACCTCAAGGAGCATTGATGAACGATGCGGGTTTACGGCCGGCAAAGGCTCTTCTTAATAACCGGGTACGACGGTATAAGTTGAGACAGATGATAATGCCCGATGCTCAAGGCGGAGGGAAAATGTTAGAAATACAGAGGAATGTTTTGCAAAGGGTGGAGGGGATTGATGAGTTGATCCCGGAGGATAAACCTTTCGAAAGAAGGAGTTATGGAAGGACGACATTACCGATGGAAAAAAGATGCCTTAAGGGCAAAGTGATAATTCAGGAAGAAAAACAAGCGTTGAGTGAGGCGAAGTTAGAAAGGGAAGGTCTTGTTTTTTGGACTGATGGAGCGAGAAAAGAAAATGAGTGGGTTGGGTGTGCAGTGGTATGGAAAGAGGAAGGAAGGTGGAATAAGAGGAGGACACACTTAGGCCGACAGAAGGAAGCATTTGATGTGGAAATGTATGCGATGTCGGAAGCGATGAAGATCGCGGATGAGATGGCAGAAGAAAAGGAAGTTACCAAGGTCACGGTTTTTACAGATTCCCAGGCAACTTTAAGAAGAATACAATCAGACGAGCCAGGACCAGGTCAGGTGCTAGCGCTACGAACGATGAACTGGACTGACGCATTAGCCAGAAAAAATATCCAGGTGGAGTACCGATGGGTACCAGCTCATAAGGGGATAGAAGGCAATGAAGAAGCGGATCAACAGGCAACAAAGGCGGCGTATAAGCATTGCGGAAGTTATACCGAAACGCAAAATCCGCTACCGTTTTTAGATTATGTTTCTTTCTCCCATGTTAGCCGAAGGCTGACCGAGGTGAAGTGGGAAGAAAGTATGAAAGAAATAAACGAGATGGGGAAGAAGTCAAAGCACAGTTACCGGTATGATTTGGTGAAGAGGGGAGGTAACAGTGCAGTGATGGGAGCCAAAAAGACGATTGCGGCAAGGTGTTATCAGCTTAAGTCAGGACATGCACTGATTGCGAAATACCTATTGCGGATCGGAAAAAGAAGAGATATGAAATGCTGGTGGTGTGGGCATGAATATCAGACAAGAGACCACCTTTCTAAGTGGTGCAAAAGATGGAAACGAGAACAAAAAAGGCTTTGGGTTGATGGGCAAGAGGGGGAGGATGGGTATGAGGGCGTTGAAAAGGTTTTGAAGAAGCCAAAGATTTCAATGTCAATGTCTCTCGTTTTTGCAGAAGAAAAGTGTTCGCAGGCTCTGATGGATTTTTTATCTGGTACAGATGTCGGCAGAATTAGCGGAGTGGTGGAGGAGGCGGAGAACTCAGATCACGAGGAGTCGAGTGATGGGGGGGTGTAAAAGTTGATGTTGTTTTTGTGTGTGGCGGTTTCTTTTGTTTTGGGGAAGAGGACTCGCGACTTTGCTTTTGTTTCTTTATGTTACGGAAGAAGCGGGGAGGAAATATGTACGGGATATGTCATGGCCGCTAGCGGCCGAATGCAATATGATTACAAACAAACAAAGCCCTTCGTGCTCAAAATCTCTGGGAAATAATTGATGGAACTTCGAAGCACCCCGATACCACCACCTCTTCAAACGATGGATCCAGTGAAAAAGCAACACGCCTTCCAACAATCCTGCCTTCCACTCCAGCTCTTCTCTTAAGTCAGAACATTCCGCTTGCGCCTATTCAATATACATAAGGTCTTATGGGCTCAAATTTTACCCAGAGCCTGAGCAAGCCAACCCACGGTGATCATGGACACAAGATATAACACTCCGACAACTTACCTCACCACCGCTTGGTTTTGCCAAGCCACTTTTGAACCAATTACGTTCAATATATTAAGAAAGCTTGTCGGTGCAGGAGGCGGAACCCCCACACCACTCCCATCGATCATCACCTGACATGGCGGGAAATCAGATAACTACCTTACCAAAATCGCAGACAGCACGTGATTAATGCCCCAGCCCTGCCGGTGTTAGACGAGAATGCAAGAAAATGGACCCATTAGGCTGGCAGAAGGGTCGACTTTTCGGCTCAACAAACCCGACTATATAAGCCCAAAGCCTACCGTCTAGTGGCACTCCTCAATTCGGCATGCGGATGGCTAACTAAATATTTGAATACCATCCTGTTAGACATCACCAATAGAGCCAAAAGACACTTGGATCCGATTTCTCAGCATATACAAGAGCACATCATCGAGAAATACAAGGACCGCCTCCAAGTACTATGTGAAGTTGACGAAAAGCGCGTTCCTATTAAATCTGGTGCTCATGAAATCTCTTCACCAATTTCCACTTCATCTACGGCGATCACAACATCTGAAACTACCATATGATTCCCAAAGAAAGAATGGAAAGAAGAGGAAAAGAAAGTGCACTCACCACCGCCCCCACAAGTGCACTTACTACTATACCTAGGCCTCCGAGCGCATCCATCACCGCACCTCCGACAACACACCCAACCATCGCTTGAAATTCCAAGACCCAATCGAACCAATTACAAGTAGCGAGGATTAGAGGAAGATGTATGTCATACCCGTAAGCGGGTGAATACAACATGATTACAAACAAACAAACCTCCGAGTCCACCTCCAAGTGCACTACAGTTACCACATCAAGTTCACCTGCCGGTCAAATTCTGGGGCCCTGGCCTTTTCCACCGGGCTATCTTGGACGAGGCCCATAGGTTGAGAACGAGTGGGACTCCACTTGGCAAATCTAGGAAGGCCAATGGCGCGGTAGTTAAGATGTCCTCCTACGATTACAATATGTACACGGCGTCCTGTATACTTAGTCTGGAGCCATAGTACAAGTGGATGTTGACAGTAGCCCCATTGGTCAATAGCATCGAAGACTTGCGCTAGGTTCTGCGTTTTCTAGAGAGTCCATCCTAGTTGAAGCTACAGCTGCCGCCGGATACTTTCGACTATACTCTAAACTTTGGTGACGATTGGATCCTGGACGGGAGTAATGTGGTGGGTACTGAACCTGGTGGCGGGTTCACGCCGGCCGTAGATCAGTATATACATCCAGCAGCCATGAGGTCTCTTATAGATAGCTTTGAAGACTTAGACTCCGGAATGTGCGACGTCTGCATGCAGGCCAAGCACAAGCAAAAGTTCATACGCGTACCAAGGTCAAGCGCGTCACCAAGCCTTTCGAACTCGTTTATTTCAACGCTTTTGGCCCTTCATAGTTCCGACCAAAAGCAAGCAACTTCACTATATTCTCTTTATCGGTGACTACACTCGCTACATGTAGCTCAGTCCGAACCTAGCTTGAACCTAGCTTGAACCTAGCCGAACTGGATTAACGCCTTTATCTGACCTTTACCGTTATCCCCACCTATATGAACCTGACTGACTGCACTAGAGGAGGGAATGATACGAAGCGTTGGCGGTGTGGACATGAGTATCAAACCAGGGGCCACTTGTTTACGTGGTGCAAAAGATGGAAGAAGGAACAAGAGGTGTTGTGGAGGGTTATCAGAAAAGTTACGGGAGTACAGTGGCGTTTACAACTTCCAACGTCTCAAGTTTTTGCAAGTGAAGAATGTACACAGGCGTTGATGGATTTTCTTTTCGTCACGGATGTGGGCAGGGTGGTTGTAGCAGAGGAGGAGGCGGAGAGCTTAGAGGATGAGGAGTAGAGTCCTGGGGGGGTGAGATGAAGTTTTTTGTTTTAGGAATGAGGGTAGAGAAAGGAGGCCACAACTTTACTTTGTTTTTGCTTTTGCGATTTCATTAGGGTAGCGAAGATTATAGGAAGAGTATATATGCCATAGCCGCAAGCGGCCGAATGCAATATGATTGCAAACAAACAAACAAACTGGAGGGAATAAATTATGAGGGAAAGAAACTGGCACCACTTCCACTAAGCTCGCCACCTCCAAACGAAAGGGTGTTAAACGACCCTATCGCCTAGCTACCGACGACGGTGACACCGATGACGAAGCGTGCCACATCGGCTGCTACTTGGAGTGGCTTAAGCTCGATCCCGACTGAACTAGATGATGGACGAGGAAACGGAGGGAGGGGGAGTAGGAGGAGGAGGAGGGTGGGCAGTTGAAGGAGGGTGGGCCGGAGGAGGGAGGGGGACGGAGGAGGGAGGGGGACGGAGGAGGGAGGAGGAGGGGACGGAGGAGAGCATTAATTAGGTTTGGCTTGTGGTTTGTCGTCAATCTGTTTTAGGTCGATTTGGATTGTCTTTTCCTCATGCTCATCTAGCTTTCATATTGGTCTGGCTTCTTAACTGGTAGGATACGGAATCTCCTTAAATCTCATAACCATGCCATTCCTTCATCTGTTGCTTGGCTTTCTTGATGGATGGATATAGGAGTTTTTATATTGATTGTCATGGACGCCTTTGCTCTCGTGCCTAGACTTTTTCGCTTCGCTCGGCGAAAGTTTACACAAATCGTAGGGGATGGCAGGCGAGATCAGAACGCTCTCTCTATCCTTGGGCACATTTGTTTTCATTATTTATCAGTTTTGTGGCGGAGAACTGTAATAAACACTCTTTCGCAATATATTATCAGCTTGCGTTTGAACATTTGCCGTTTAGGAGCCAATAGCACGAAGTGACCGCCACATACCGGACCGTAGTTTATTCGGGTCCTACTCTGTTATTCCCGCCCAGATGTCTGGTGTCTCTAGCGGCAAAACAACATCGAATCTGATTAGTGCGGTCATACGTCAGATGTTAAGCGATCCACTCGTGGGATCAGTTTGATTGGCGGCTCGACTGCCAAAACCAGTACTGCTACTAATTTCCCCAATCCGGGCGTGTAGAGGATAGAGATCTATTAGAACTAGATACAAGCTGCTGTCGTTAGTACAGACGACATTTTGCGGATGACTGTCGCGCAGCGGCGAATCTACACTGTACTCTACTTTACCCCCGTCCTCCATCCGCCAGACTAGCCGCAGGCCAGCACAGCTCTTGTACCTAGGACCCTGAGACCTAGCTTGGCGAGATTGTGTTCATCCGCAGCAGTACTACTTACCTCGCCACAGGGCTCGCTCTGCAGGAGAAGGGGGGTGAAGGGCATATCGTTTATATTTGGCATTCACTTAATATTACAGGATCTCGCAGCCTACAAGATCAATCTACTTTGCCAGCAATCTATCTAACATACCCTCCACTCTCTTCGCTTTAACCCTCCCACCCAGGGTCCTCATCACCTTGCCTACGACAAATCCCCTTAAACCCTTCCTTTTCTTCTCACTCGCTTTCTTCTCATCTCCCTTCAACTCCAGCAATTGCTTAACCACATTCTTCCCCTCCTCCGTTTCGAGCACCCCCTTCACCACGGTCTCCAACTCCGCATCACTCATCATCGTCACGCCTAAGTTCTCTTTCGCTACAATTTTGCTCGGTGTGCGGTCCTCGGTGAGTAAACGTGGCAGCAGCGCTTTCGCAGTGGGGCCTGTAATCTTCCCCTTGACAACCAGGGAGACAAGGTCGGCAAGGCGTGCGGCATTGATTGGGTTGTTAGCCCAGCTAAGTTCACGCGTGGTGAGAAGTCCGCCAAGTTCGTGGATTACCCAGTTTCCAACAACTTTCCCAACGGCGGGAGTAGTGGGTACAACCAGGGATACAACCTTTTTATAGTACGCCACAACGCTACCAGGCTGGCCACTTCTCCCCTCGTCCCAGAGTAATAGTGTGCGCGCGTCTTTCGCAGATAGCCCGTACGCGGGGGAGCTGAGTTCTTTAATGATCTGATCGGGCAGCAAGGGCATTGTCTCTTTAATCATTTCAACCAAGTCCGGGGCTAACACAACCGGTGGGAGATCCGGCTCGGGCATGTACCGGTAATCCACCTCGCCTTCTTTCCCGCGGAGTCTTCGAGTGGTGTAGTTTTCCGCATCCCACCCTCTCGTCTCGCCCTGTACCTCTCCCCCCGCTTCAACAATCCCAATTTGCCGCGTAGCCTCGGCGGTGATGGCGTCTGTGACTGCCTTGAACGAGGATAGGTTCTTAATTTCGCAGCGCTGACCCAGTGCGGTCTCGCCTCGCCGGCGGACCGAAACGTTGACGTCGGCGCGCAGCCCACCCCATTCCATGCCAAGAACGCATGCGTTGACGGCTCTGAGCACAGCCTGGATCTTCGCGAGCACTTTCCCGGCGGTCTCTGCAGCATCGAGCGGGAAAGGATCGGTGATGATCTCCACCAGCGGTGCACCCACCCGATTCAGATCCACAAGCGAGTTTGGCGGCGCAGCAATCGTCTTCCCAGTGTCCTGCTCAATCTGTACCTGGCGGATCTTCAGCTCTAGCTGGGATGGGACACCGTCGCTCTCGGGGGTGAGGACAAGCCTCCCATCGCGCGCGAGTGGTTGATAGAACTGTGTTATCTGGTACCCTGCGGGTTGGTCCCAGTAGAAGTAGTGTTTGCGGTCGAAACGCGACAGCGGGGCGGGGGTACATTGGAGTGCGAGGGCGGCGCGGAGAGCTGGGAGGAGGATGGTGGGGTTTAACGTGGGTTGAGTTCCTGGGAGTGAGGCATCGATGACGGAGATGTGAGAGTTTGGCGAGGCGGTGGTGGAGGTTTTGGCATCTGAGGTAGGGGTGGTTAGATAGTTCGTAGTGATATGAGGGCAAGGGAGGGGAATCGAGGAGTACAAGAGAAGAGTTTGCGGACGGTGTTGAGCTGCGCGTGGACTTCGAGGCCGCAGGTTACCTCCCAGGGGCTGGAAGGCGAGAAGGAGAAGGCGGAGGAAGAGGCTTTATGGCGTTCTTTGAGGGCGCGTTTCTGCGATTTTTGAAATTCGGCAGTGATGGGGGTTGTGTTATCTGGAGTGCCAGGGGTGGCCGTGGATAGGCGACGTAAAGGAGCTATCGGGGGCTGCCGTTTGTGGGGAAGGCACTGACGACATAGCGGGGGGAATATCGATGGTTGTAGTCGTGGTGGTGGACGCATCGAGGCGGTAGGGCGACGTTGTTTCAAGGTTTGGCGGTTGACATATTCGCCCACTGCGTAGCCATCATACCATACTGGCGTGACAGCCAATATTTTTATGCATCCCACCTACGCACGAGAATCCTAAAACTCTAATTTTAGATCAACTGTCTCCAGCACTTCACAACACTCATATCCTACAAACCTATCGCTGTATTGATTTCACAATTTTTGTGCTACTTTAACAACCAGCCTGGGTATTTCGGAACGAGAACCCCCCATTTGAGAAGTAGTGCTCCGTGTCTCTACAATTTCAATGCAACGTCTCCAAAACACCATGTCAAATCCCATCTTGACAGTTCAGAGATTCAGACGGACAAATCACTATATACAATTGCTGATTCGTCTGCCGTTGCTCGGAACCAATGAGTGGCTTGCTATAGTTTCAGCCTTGCGATTGGGTACATCAATGCACAGTGTCGGTAGGGAAAAACTTATTAAAATGTGATTAGCCAATCGTAGCGCACCATAGCATAGGGAAAACGAGCACGGATATAAGGTAGCACACGAACAAGGTAAGAGCCATAGCTCTCTGTGACCGTCTCTTGCACTTCAGCAACTTCCCATCACTGCAAAAATGGAATCAGACCTTTCCCAAGACGGAACCTATCTCCCCAGTACGGCAAACCCCGAGGACCTCTTGGCAGGGGAAACGCTACTAGGGTTGGAAAGTCATGGTCGCACAGTTTGGCCCAACCTTTGTGAGGTATGTCGTTTTCGTCAGATAACTTTTAGCCCACCCCAGCTGACAGTCGTCACTTTCCAGCAAGAATTAGATACAGCTTCAGACCTTTTCAGCCATGTTTATGATGAGAATCTTGCTCTATTCCAAGATCCGGAGTTTGACTTCTTATTTTTTGATGAAATAGACCAAGATGTAAGTTGACGAGAAACAAATTCAAGAAAATTAAGATCAGAGTTGATTTGTTCTTTGTTATATATATGTAGAATGACATGCTTGAAAGACTAGAAAACGATGCATTTGATCTTAATGGTATGGTCACTGCGGAAAGAAATGACCATGGCCCACTGTCCCCCGTGAGAAATGTCAGCCCGATCAACCAGGTCTCAATGCTTATTCACCTAGACTCCCTTCTTGGATCACCTAGCTCAACCAAAGTCACCTCCGATGCTTGAAAGATACCTCTCCGATTCATCCGACGATGAGAGTGCCGACATAAACGACATCAAGGCTGCTGCTACTAAGACCACAGAATTGTGCTTTACGGCCCTAGTTTCACCACAAACATTTAGTCCTTTCTCGCCTCCCTTCTACTGTTCGTCTGAATCCACATCTATCGACCTAGATCTTATCAATTCGGAATATTCTGCGTACCGTAGCATTAGTACGCCTCGATCTTTAGGTAGCAAGTCCGGTAAATCCAATATATCCGCCGCCAGCGTAGGATCTATCGGGTCTTATATCTCTCTCTCCGAACGTCGAAAGTCTGCTTTGCGCATTAGATGTCGAAGTCCAGCCCAGAAAGCAAAGAAACACAACCCAGAGCAACACATCCCGAAGACGCAGTTCACGTATGAGTGCACATTCTGCATGGCCACATTCAAAACTCAAGGAAATTGGGTCCGCCACGAGGAGAGCGTCCACTTGGTTCTGGTCAAATGGATATGTGCACCTAAGGGCCCTACAGACTTACAGACTGGACTTTGTGTGTACTGCCGCTGCAAGCACTTACCCGATGACACTTCACAGTACTGCCGTAGTGTTTGCGCTGCCAAGGATATAAAAACTCGGACTTTCTGCCGGAAAGGTCACTTGAAACAGCATTTGAAAAGGATCCACGGTACAGAATGGCGCGGCGCGTTTGACAGCTGGCTACAAAGATCCTCTCCTCCTAAGATATCATGCTGCGGTTTCTGTGATAGCAATTTCACTAGTTGGTTGGCAAGGAAAAAACATGTTGCGGCTCACTTTCGCGAAGGGAAAAGGATGGAAGAGTGGGATGGTGACTGGGGGTTTTCTACGGACTGGATGAAACGTTTGGACGGAGCTATACTTCCCAGTGAAAGACTGAGATACAGGCTTACGGATAATTGCGAAAAATTCTCCAAGCTTATGGATAAATACGACGAACCTCAGGATGACCGAGAACTTAACTTTTGGAATTTTGACGCTCGGCTTTTCTCTACCAGTCGTTGTGACTTGGAGAATACTATTAGCTTGCGGTGCAAGTCTCCCGAGAAGTGGCTAGTCTGTGATGTCCTAGATGATCATGAGCCAGGCTCACCGAATTCCCAGGTGCCGGAGTCGCAGCTGGTAACGCAACTCACATCCTATTACGACAACAAAGAGGATACCCTTAGGAACACCCGCAAAAGAAAACGGGATGAGGTTTGTACAAAGCCTATCGACACTCCACAATATCCACAATATCCTGCGAAGTTGATATCACAACACACAAGCAACAGTAGCGACGAAGGGGCGACTCCTGCAAATCCAAGCAAAAAGAAACAGCGCTTGACTCGTCAATTGCCTGTCATTAACACACAGCAGACGCCAAGCTCCTTAAAATCCAACTCAGCGACTCCCAACGACTCCGGCTAACGCAACACGATAACCTTTAGGATATGCTCTGATTCTCCCCCGTTTTGTGATTCGAGCTCGAGGAGGGGTATTTGAAGAGCGGGAAGGTAAACTCAAAAAGTGGGAAAGTTTGATAGGTGTTCGGATGGACTTAACTGCGGACGCGTGTAGAAGGCTATATTGATATCACAAAGGCATAGTCTTGGGATTCATCTGTTCTCACGGGATGTCATTTAATTTCCTTCCTATAAATTTCTTTCAAATTCCAGCATATTTCAAAAAGCTAAAAAGATTTATGTTAGCTTCTTTAGAGTCAGTAAGCGATTTAACTGAGCATCCTGTTTTGTTTCCAAGTGTTGCGTGTATCTAGAGTAACCCAACCGTGTTTCGTTTGTGTTGAATAATATAAAGCGTGTATGCTTGTAGTGTCTCGCAAATGGTATTGTTTATCTTCAACAGTGAGTCGGTGAAGAACTTCATGTGTGCTGCCATCCGCATCACATAGCTACAACACCACGCATGCAGCATACATTCCCTCAACGCTCCTTTCACTCTCTAGTCGTCAGTATATGTCAGCATAAGCTTGCCATTACTCTCATATACTCAAGTAACTACTTAAGCACTTATTCAACGCTCCAGTTCAGTAGAATCTCAGATCTTCATCTGCAACGAATCACATTTCATGACCGAATGATACACATGAACAATCTAGTCTGTTTCACTACTGGAATCGTCCCGTGCGCAGAATTCTGTGGATGGTATACCACGTGGTACCCCCATCTGCGGACAAGGTGCCGGCTGTTGGGTAAACCATGGGTGGTAATTCCGAGACTAGCATTAGCGTCAATCCACTTCAGTCGGTTGGGCTGAATGCTGAACCCGCGCGTATTACCCCACTATGCTTACCTTGGCTGAGTACCATACGTTTCAGCCACTTTCATACTGTGCTTCGAACATTCTAAATGTTGACTTTGAGAATATTTAAGTACTGAAGTAAGTATGTATCTACCACGCCCTCTCGGTCTTTTTCCGAGGAGATACATTTTTTGCTCGATCAGGCAGTACTCGCATATGACGGGCGAAATCAGGAGTAGTGCGGGGGTCGTTGCATCAGCGGAGATGTGCGAAGGAATTAGTAAATAATTCAATGCTCACTCTGTGGAGGTGCCATTCTTACGAGGTTAACCGCGTTCAAATCTCCACTAAATCACTCAAAAAGTGGGTGAGAGAGCGCAACAGAATTAAAATAATGTATGTATTAACATTATGACAAAGATGCAAATAACCACCGCTAAGTTCAGGGCACTGAGGAAAGTACGCTGATATCATAATAGCTCCCTCCGCTAAGGGGATGAACTTCGACCGGTCACTCTTCAGGTTTTCGCCCGTACGCAAAAAGTCTGGAACACCAGTTAGCGCTATTCTCAGCCGGCTCATGTGGGGGTAGATATATGGACGGAAGAGGCATACTGAGTGCAATAGACGTGATTGTTTTTGTTGCAGGCACCGAGGTAAGCCTTACGGCAAACCTCATCAGCTTCTTCTGAGCTCATATTCAACACCCGGGTGAAAAAATGCATCCCATAGGTATGATAGCCAGTTTCTCCCGCCAGCAAGGCCATTGCGCCCGCCTTTTTGAGCTCAGGGTCTTTTGGCCAGGGCCCAAGGGGCAGTTTCACTTTGATCACCTCGATATCAACAAACCCCGCATTCTTCAAGTCTTGCTTCAGAGTTTCGTGTGGGTAAGTGAGATTACGCTTTGCCATTGCTTCCATGATCAACTCGATATATCGAACCATCCCACCAGCCTTTGCCAATGTTCCATTATCCGAGCGGATGCGCATATCCGCCTCTGAGAGTTCAATGTAGCCGCCAGGCTTGGTACATCTTCTGACAGTCAGTCCACATACAGGGTGTCAAAGGGGCACTGCCGTACCTGTAGGCTTGGGACAGCAATTTTGACCAATCGCTCACCGCTTGACCAAGGTCACGCGCATGTATGAAGTCGAAGTAGTCCTGTTATCTGGTAAGCTGAACAGACGTAGCTCGATCGTGCTGTGATGAATCAAGTACCGAACTGTATGTCCAATCTAGTTCGGCGTCATCAACCTCGAACCTGCAGTTCGGAGGGACCCATGCCGGTTGAATGGGACTAGAGCGTCGGAGTGAGTCTGGAATTTTGCTAAAAGAACATCGGTGTCTTACCTACCTCAAATCCAGTCCGATTACTTCGGCCATTGGATACTTATCCGCCATGTCTAAAGCCGCGAGATCAGTGACTAAATATCGAAGAGCGATTCCGCGGTGGGTTCGATGCATGTGTACCTATAGCCCAAATCCCCGTTCCGGTACCAACATCCAGTATCCGATGAGGTTCTGTCAATGGGGTTATATGTAGTTGCTTTCCTAGCAAGATATAGTAAATCTCGTGCTGCAGATCCAAGCGATCCTGCTCCATTTCGTCCGTGGGGTGGGGATTTTTGTCGGGCCCGAAATAGATATGATAGCGACGTCCTGCAAATGTGAAGGTCAACGTCAGCGATCGCGCGCTACTCTACTAATCAAGTGCTAAGACACACCATTTTCAAACACGTACTCATTGATTGACGCAGACAAACTCGCAGTGCTCGTATCATAACTATGTCTAAACTCAGCATTCTCTTAAGCCACCGGAAATGGAGCTTTGTAACCCAGTGGATAGGTAATCCTCCGATAAATCGTCCTCCAGTACTGCTGGATCAACTTCAATTGCCGCTTGAGTGTTAGTATATGGGTTGGCCATCCGGAGTTAGGGTTGATATCACTATGTGGGAACGTTGACAGGTGGGGCATAGAGGGGCTTTATCATAATGAGGATTTACCCCTGTATATTTTTCAATGACTGATCCTGGAGAAATCCGTTACATATTGATGTGTTGCATGCGGCCGATCATATCTACCGAGCCCTAGCCCCAATCCCTTTCTCAAAATGATATTAAGTAATGGTCAGCAATAAGGCTTGTCGCCGCAGCCAAATATTAGTGCTGCCAACTAAACTTGTACAGGTGCGTTCTAGAACAATTCAGGTGGAATAGAGTAGATAATTCTCAGAGAGAATAACCTGTATCTACGCGATCCATGCAGGCGTTAGCGGCTTTTTCCGGTGTGAACCACTTCTCGATGTGTGATTCGCTTCTCAATATCTTTAGCTAGTACCAACTTGTTCTACGCTGGCGGCAAGTACATAGGGCACAAGCCGCCATTATCATAGCCAATACTGGCATAAGTATGTGAATTGTCGGGGTGAGTGTGTCTGATACTGCAGTTGTGGGTAAAGACTATTCTGGTTGGAACCGTGCTCACCATATGTCACTCGCTGTTGCAATTGTATGAAACTAATCTGGATATCCTCGGGGCGGCACGGGAGAGATATACTGTTGGGGATGGACTTGAGCCTCAAATACAAGGTTATCTTGTACAGAGCTTGTCTTATTATGTGTGCCGAGCTTTGCAATGAAGCACGCGTGTATATTAAGTATGGATTTAGAGTATAGCTATGAGATAACATATTATAGGCTAGAGCCATTCAACTCATTCTGTGTTCTATTCCGTTCAATGACTTACACGAATAGGAGAGAACCCATCCACATTGCTGGAACACGCACTTGAGGTTGATCATTTTCAGAATTCTCCAACATGAAGGCATGACGGTAGCTGTTGCTACCATTATCCCCCTACATCTAATCCGTCAAATCACAGATGGGTGTCATTCGCTTTGTTGGGCTCACCCGCATGCTTTGGATCAATCAAACCCCGCAAATAAACAAGTCAGGGAAACCTTTCGGTGGTTAGGGGTCACATATAGAGGGTACTCATGCGGAGACACGCGCTGGGGGCTGTTGATGTATGGGGGGTTCCTGGTCGACCAATCTATTTTGTGAGCTGAGTCATTTATTTTTCGTGGAGATGCTAGTAATAATTTGGATCTCATTGCGCGGTGCTGTGGTCGGCGATTTTCTCAGATCTTCATTTCTGGGCACGATTTAGATTGCGTGTTTGGCAGTGATTGCTGGTGGTGGTGATATTATACCTTTTATGGGTTTGACCCGTTGACCCTGTTCGCGGAATTTGCTGCTGGGGACCCTGTTCGCAGATCCGCCCAATCCGCGTATGGAGTGTATGTATCTGCTAATCAGACGTAGCAGCTTTGCAGCCATTGGATAATATCTGTGTGCAAGGCGGTTACATCTGGCCGAATAATTCAGAATCATAATGATTGCAGGTGAAATCCGTCATTTGCATTTTCTGGTACAGAATCCCCCAGTGAGCAACTAGTTAAAAGTATCTAGATAAAATCTTCATACTCCCATTGACAAATTTATTCAGCTGTTACTACTTCGCGGTATACTCTTCCCCGTTGGTGCCGCTACGCGTCTCGGTGGTGGCCGTGGAGCACGTCAGCTGACCTGAATCTGTCGACGGACCTTTCGAATTTGCAGACGTGAACTGGACGGTGAATATGAGGTTGGTGGATTTAGCTTTCTCTGTACTGGAGGGAGAGACGTGCTGTCCCTTTCTGAACTCTTTCTATAGAATCATAGAATTATTAGTGGAGCTGAATCTACAACCCGATAGCTTTAGCCTTAGCAGGTGAATCGTCTTCAGCAAATTCCACATGACCAGGAGCCGTGAAGTCAAACATGTCAAGGTATCAACACTGGATCTATGCCGGAGCTCGAATCAGATGGTAATAACCGTGATGTGAATTCGCAGCATAATTAGTAGTGCACGTTGCATGAAACGAGACGTGTGACCAGTCTGGTATCGTCTTGATGGATTTCCCGGCTATCCGGCCCGCCTTTTCAGACGGATGGAGACTCGTGGCCAGCGAGACCTCGAGGTCCAATGCTTCAATTTGGTTGGGCAAGGATTAAATCGATATCAAAGAATAATACATAGATCCAACCTCATTACATGTATACATGCCTACGCCCTATCTTAACATAATCTGCGGGACCCTAGCCTAATCCCAATTTATCGTCGCAAGCTTCGGCAAACTCCACCAACTGCTGCCGCTTGCGCCTTCGGTTCAAGCCCCCTTACCTACAAGAAAACGCCCCCGCACGAAGATGTTCCTAACACTACTGCTAGCTCGAAGCCCCAAGAAACATCGGTTGTAGCAGATTGACCGACCATGTGATGAAAATCAGAGGGTGGAAGGGTTCACCACAGTGGAAACGGTGACAGGAAATCCCAAAACCTCGGGGAGCTCTGGTGCCTATCATTTCCAGAATTCTTTGCCGCTCGCAGGTCCATTCACCGAGCCAAAGTCTGGTTTATGGGAGCAGTATGTTGATGCTTGGATGCTGTATAGCTTCACAAAGGTTTAATTGCAATTGATTGTGCTTGTAGACGTCCTTCGTAAACTCAGCCAGCGGGCCCAAGATAAACACCGATAAAAGACCTTGAAATAGCAGCACAAGTAAACGGGGCATGATTTCAACGCGGATGCGGAATCCAGTCACTACTTCACAACTCGGGTCCCCGCTCCCGGAATATCATCATGTCACAAAATTACTTAGGTAATGTCACTCTATTTCCCTAAGGTTGTTAGAGCCAAACTCTATTCTCCGCCGTAAACCTTCTTTAGTCCGGAGTCGTCTTCTTGACGTCAACATACCATCCAACAATACCGCAGCAACCAACACCCACTTGCCACTTCACTCTGCACTGTTATATGCATTCACAAAACATGTAGCAATCCTACAATGCAGATTTTCAGTATCCCTACTCCCACAACAAGTACCAACTTATTTCTTCTGCTTTTTCTCAGTCTCCTCTTCATCCTCGACTCGATGACACTGAACGTCATCAATCGCCTCCTCCTGTATCGGCACCCACGCATGAAACCTACAAAATTTCACTACCCACCTGGCCTCTCTCCTCTCATCCTCTTCCCACCTCCACCCACACCACATCGCCACTTCGACCGCAGAACAAAAAACATTGACTCCAGGTACACCTTCATCAAGGTACTCGGTCTAGGCCGTGAGGGAAGCGCATCAGTCTACCACGACTCCTTAAGTGGCAAAAAAGTCGTCATAAAGGGGTTTTTCCAAGGAGTTCGAAAGAACCCGCTCCCGGTTCATCTGCAAAAACTCGGCGGGGACGGCAAATGGCCGGCCGAGATACCAGCAACACTATACTTTGCGAACGCCAATGCGCCCGGAGAGTTTGAAACCGGGCGGGAAGAAAGGAGGGGAAAGGGTGGGTTTATTTATGCGGTGGACTACTTCTGGGTTGATAGTTGGCTGGGAGGCAGCGAGTGGAGGCTTGTGACGCCGTTTTTAAGGTTCGGAACACTTGAGACATTGGCGGAGCTCTTGAAGCAGCGTGGAATGTCGCCGAGTGAATTGGATATGGTTTACAGAAGGAGATTCCGAGGCGTTTTGGTAGCGTTGAGGGAGATGCATCAAGCTGGTTATGTATGTACCCATACATCTAGGGAGAACAACGGCTAATGGCGAGGATAGACGCATGACGACGTGAAGATGGATAATATCTTCATTTCCGCTACAAATTCGTTTCTATTGGGCGATTTAGGGAATGTCAGAGAGCACAAGCATGATTACCATGCACGGGAGGATGTGCATACTGGGGCTACAGACTATAGACAGGGCGATACGCAGCGCGCGGTTAGAAGCTATCTCTCGTTTCTGAGACTTGCCTGCGGGGAACGGAAGTGGTTCGATTCTGAGTTCCATGCGAGACAAGAGGAATGGAGCAGGTTTTATTGGCGTTACAAGGAGACAGGCGCGACTGCCTGCGAGTTACTTTCGTCGGATCCGTTTTGGGCAGAGGGACAGGGGGCACATAAGAATGAATGCGATGAATTTGAGAGAGGAGTTGATGAGATGCGGGAGCAGGTACGACAATGGAAGGCGGGCGAGGGGAAAAAGCCGGTTTGGTATAGTATGGGAGATTCGGGAGCTTGGGGGATGGCTAGGGAGAATAGGAATGTGGACGACGAGTTGGCATGCGTCTGCTGCGGGACCATAGAAAGAATATTGCCCTGGAAGAGAAAGTTGAGTCAGAGTAGCTATTAACTCAGGATTCACTGGCGTTTGCAGGCTATTTATTGCAATAGATGTATTTATCGTAGAATTAGTAGTGGATCTCGGTTTATGGCTCTAGCAGCTGTGTAAAATTTAAAGCCAGTGGTTCGAGATGTTAAGCTGGATAAAGGCCTGGTTTATTAAAGAGTACATACTTAAGTATTCATAACGTCACTCTGGTTCTAGTGAATCATCATAACGGGTCACTCACAATACGAGTGAATATCCATGAGGAGCCCTTACAAGTCTATCCTACTGCCCCTCCCATTAATACACCAACCTGCTACTTGAAGCCTGGATCTAGAAGAACTAAAACATGTAAGCGGTCGAACTCATCTGAACGACTAATTTTATAGTGGGTTATCTCTACATCAAGTAAGGGTCAGCTACAACGGTGTCCTGGTACATATGTCGAGTAGTCCATGGCTTTTGCCTCTATTGGTGCAGAATGCTGTGCACCGGTGTGGTTTAGATGCAGGGGGAACCCGCTGCCGCATCTGGAGGCCGGTTAGCCCGCCAACGTGTCATGACGCATCGTGATTCATGCACCGCTACAGCCGTGTTTGTCTAACCACTGGTTGATGGCCGGTCGCCTCGGGTCACGCGCCAAGAAAGCGATTGTCAAAAAGCAGACGTCCTCCACCGCTGCATCTGAGTTTCAATTTTCAAACCTTGCGAACCTCCTTTGCAATTCTATGGTCAACCCATTCCAAACTCTTCTAGTGCTACGCGAACGTTACTAGAACCCACAGTTCATCAGTCACTTTTCTGCTACGTATACCACAATCATGTCATCTGCTGAGGTCGCGTCTGTTGCGGCAACTGCGGCAACTAATGCCGCCATCTTACGCTGTGCAAACTCTCCGTTGAAGTGTCAAAAGCCCGGTATAAGCATCTGTTCTGGGTGCAATCGAGTCAAGGCAAGCCGGGTCTCTGAACCCCAGAAATTTCTTTTTGGTAACTGATTTTGTACGTACTGCGCGCAAATAGTATTGCGGTAAGGACTGCCAACGCGACCATTGGAAAACCCACAAACGTTTGTGCAAGTCTCCACTATCCAAAGACAGTTGGGACCCCCAATGGTTCACGAGCGGCCGAACGCCCACCTTCATGACCCCTGACAACGGGCCTTTGATGTCGACATGTGGAATGAACAAGTATCTATTGGGTAACATGCCGGCGTTTGACCATGTCAAACTTCAAAAGAACGAGGGCAACAACTGGAAGAAACCACTAGACCTATGCTTTGCCGGTGAGTGCTTTTCTCGCTTGTTGTCAGCCTATTCAAGTTTTTCGAGGCACCACTGATGGCGAAAACAGCTTCCGGAGACATTCGCAACATCCTCGCCACTGTCAACGGCCTCTCATCTAGCTTCAAGGGCCGGTGCAACATCGTCATAAACGACCGCGAAATGTACGTTGTTATCCGGAACCTGCTTCTACTTTGGGTATTCTCAGTCTTTCCACCCACTGAAGCCGCCGAAATGGGACTTCATCTATGGTATTCGGCGAAACTTCCATCCGCTATGTGCAAGCGACTCCGCGAAAGTTTCTCGGAAGGCTTCAAGAAAATATCATTGCATATGGCTAAAGCCCCTTCTACTCCCAGTGATACTCTTTTATCGACCTCCTTTAATCTTGGAGAAAAGGGTAAGATGCACTGCGTGCTACCGAGAGCGCACTGGACCGAGTTATTCAGCATGTTAGACTTGAAAATGAGCTCGCAGGAAGCAACACAGATTCGCCATCAGATAACTATGAACGAGGCTCGGCGCGATTATAGAGAGAGACATCTATGCCTGATTCCCGCGAGTTGCCGTGCATCGAAGCAGCAGTTCTATGAAGATGGGTTGTTGCTACCTTTTGGTGCGGACCGTAGTGAATTCACCGAAGCCAACTTGTAAGCACCAACCAATATTGGCCGTTTCCATGATATACTAACAGTTACAGCACTCTATTCGATGCTCACGGGGGCGGCTGGATGCTGAATGACTCTGCAGAACCACTCAACTGCTGGGATATCAAAGCCGTCCTGGACAGCGGAACGGCTCCAAAGAACGACCTTTACGGGTTATTATACTTCCATCTCTTGCCTCAACTCGAGAAGTTTTCTGCCTGCATTCACACTGAAGATCTCCACTTTACCCTTCTCTCAGTCGATGCTCGTACCATTGCCCAAGCCCTTCAAAACTCCGTCTCCAAACACGGGGTCACCACTTTCGACCGTATCGATGTTTCCAACCTCTCCGACCGCTTCTATGTTGGTGTTCCAGAGATACTACGTGTCATCAGTCCTCTACTTAAGCCACGGAGCGAAAACCCACACGCGGCGCTAATTACGCTGTTCTTGAACTACCATGCTGAAGTCGAGCAGCTCCTGCCTCAGCAAGCCAAATCAAATCTCACCAAAAGTATCCTTGAAGCGGCGAAATATTTACCGGTGAAGCCTCGCCGCGGCCACGATGATCCTGCACTCATGAAATTGATCACCATCCAGGGGTTTTTGAAGGACTCTGAAAAATTGTGGAAGTATTACCAGAAGGATAGTATGTTTGAAATAGCGGCGGAGCTTTCCGGAATGGAGCAGAGGGAGGTGGGGAAGATTATTGCTGCTAGGCCATATCGGTTGAAGAAGGAGGGAGGAAAGGGGAAAGTGATGGAACAGATCGACTTATTGCAAATTTCAGGATTGAATGGCTCCGAGCGTTATGTTGAGTGGGTCAGAGCCGGTGGATAGTTGGAGCCAGTGATTTTGTAATCTAGGGGAAGAATTAATGCCAGGACGAGTAGATTGATATCTGGCAAGTTGGCTGAATAAACGAGATGAGTGGATGCAATAGTATCATAACTTTGGCGGTTCATTATATATAGGTTCGCATCTAGGAAGTGCCGCGGCTACACACTTGCTTTCTCTCTGCTTGTGTGAGCGCCGCCATCCCGGGCGTTGTGTAGTGAGTTTGAAACGCAAGCACCACAAACTGGGTGGGATATATATAGACGCGAGATTTCGGACGTCGAATTAAGCTTATTGCCTAGAGGTGATCTCTAAGCTGACTCTTGAGTCATAATTAATTGTCTTCAATGGGGGCCTCATGGCGAGACTCGGATCGAAAATATAACTTTTCAATTCTTCGTCTGGGTGTCAAAACCGTTATAACCGCATCCGGATATACAGACTACCATCTGAGGAGCCAATCCACGGAGCCGGCACGGGGTCCTGAAAATTCGGGTTGGAGAAGACTGCGGCAGGTTGGCGAAACGACAGTGTGGGGACCTATGGGCTTGTGTTTGGTGGTCCGGTGTGCTATAAGGGGTTGTAGGTCGGTTGTAGGGTGTTCCACGAAAAGATTTGTCTCTTGCCCAAAGAAAAAGGCGAGATGAGATCTCAACAAGGTTGGAGATATCTGGTGCTGTTTCCCTTGGCCGCTCGATCTTGCCGGAACACCTAAATCAGATTTGGTCTCCCTGCGGGATTTGGGACCTTGCAGGGGAACCTTTTCACCTTCCAGCGGCCTGCGAGTGCTTCATCCTCCCATTCCTCAATCCTGTGTTGCTATCATTTTTTTGGTAGGAGCTCTTCGCGATGCGTGAATGTAATGTTGTTGCAATATCACTCAGAGAGTCACGAAATTAATAAGGTATATCTTTTCCTTTTGACAACAAGGGGCGGGTAGTTCCGCGTTTGACATGTGGAGTACAGATCGGCAGGACACAAAGCAACGATCACCATACTACTGTCTGCACTATTGACGGAAGTAAGCGTGGAACGTTAATGCTGCATTATGGCGAGCCCGCTCTTGTCTTTGGGCCAGTACATCGGGTTAAGCGTGCTCTTAGGTGTGCTTCTTGATGTGCGGAAAGTCATTCAGGTTCGGGGGATTGGTCAGCCCCAGGGGTTTCTAGACAGGATTGCAGACAATCCTCTAATAAAGTTTCTGTTCTCTTTATGCACGGCATTGTACTAGTATGGCAGAGCTCTACAGGTATGCTATAAAGTACCTCTTCCATGTACCACATCCGGTCCTGGCAACATTGAGGCCCTTACGTCTCCTGCGATGCTGTACTGTAGGTATGATAAGTTTGGCTTGCGCGATTTTGAGACCTTGTTCCTTTGAGCTACAGCCTCAGAAATGGACCAGAAATGATTCCGTTGAGCAAAGCCTTCTCAAAGAAGCCGATTAACCGGGAGTCGGTATCCAGATGCGGGGGATTCGGTAATTTGCAGTTAAAAACACCGTCCAAAGTAGTCATCAGTTTCACGAAGAGTTGACGGAACGATATTAGGACTTTCTCGTATAAACATAACGCCATCGCCTGGCTTTATCAGTCTAGCTTCGATCATGTTAGCGGCATTGGTACACTATATAGTATCACTATCAGTTGAGATACGCAAATATTCCAAGTCAAATATTCTGCCAGAAAGCTTTGTCACTTCTCCGGGTGAGAATCAACTGATAGGATGATACACTTCGTGAATGGTGATGGGGTGGTTCCCCCCGAACATGGACAGGTGTCAAACCCTGGGTTTTCGTACCATCAATTGCTTCCTCATCTCCTTCATCGCATAGCTACATTATGTGCTGTCATGCAGTCCTTACTCGGGGGGTAAAAAAAAGACGGATATTAACCATCCGAACCGCTCGTTTTGGCTATTGGGAGCTCTAAAAATCTCCACTTCACTCTCTCGGAAATAAGCAGTGCCGGTAAAGTCGCCGGAGCTGTTGCTGCTATCGTGTTTGGCAACATTCGTAGCATAGAGGGCGGTTGTTGGGTTCGGCGGTTCTGTTGATATGCTACCCTGGTGGTTACCTTGGGTAGGAATTGTGTATACCATCAGAGTCTTTGTTTGGTTGTTGTGTAGTGTGGTGTGGTGATGAGGTGTCGGGCCGAAAAAAGAGAACCCTGCGTGCCGGGCGGCTGGGTCACACGTAAGCTCTTGGCGATAAAACCCAAATTTGGAAACTAGTTTTTCGTGCTGAGCCTCCTTGTCTCGTTCCCTTTCTTCCCCCGCCGCCAGCCAGTCCGCCAGTCAGTCAGTCAGTCAGTCAATCAGTTCCTCCTCGCGCAGTCAGTCGTGTCCAGCAACCAGTAACCAGTCTCATTCTCCGGTTCTGCATCAGCTCCTGCTCCTGCTCCTTGATACTGTGTTCTGTTGCGCCTTGAAAGTTTGTTTCGTGGTTCACATTGCAATCGCCCGGGTTTCCCTTCCGTCGTCAGCCTTAACAGAGCTAGTCACAACTTTTCACTTCACTTTTGACAAACGACAGCTTTCCCCTCAAAGCTCCATCACGAGCTTCGTTGGTATCGCCTCGATTACGATCGATACGAATCTGCTCTCTTGTTTTCGACGTTGAACACTTGCCTGCTTCCCGTTTCTCCCATTCACTTGCGAGGAACGATCACGCAAAAGCCTCTACGACCCATCACTTCTTCATCCCTCTACTTGAGACAATTGTGCCACTTTTCTCGAAGAAATGGCTTCTTCTGCACCGACTCAGTTTGCATGTACGTGGTTGCCTTTTCTGCTTGTCGCCGGTCGGGAGTCAACCGTCTTTATTCTGGGACGATGGTATGAATGAGCTTGCATACGCTACGCTGCATACCTTCTACCCGAGGACTGGGCTCGTCGATACTGGTGACTTCTGGCAGCTCCTGGCTTTTGTCGATCACTTGTTTCAGCGATATTGGTGGATTGATAAATATGACGGGATTCTGACGCAATGTGCAACAGACCGGACGCTCAAGACCATCGGAATTGTCGATGCGTATCCGAAATACTCGGACTTGACTGGCTTTGAAAAGTAGGTTTCGTGCACCGGTTTGGTAATTCTCGAGTATGGTCGAGACTGACAACTGTTATTGTGCTAGACCTGAAGGAAATACTAGATGTTGCACTTACAGTACATGTGGGAAGTGGTTTGCGTGGGCTACTCCGGAAGAGTATGAACCGTTGTCGCCAACTTAAGCGGCTTGTGCTGATACCGAGGTAGCGTGAAGATTTCTGCGACGGATAGTGGGGCGATCCATACTACCCTTCCGGCGGACAATGTACATGAAATAGGATTTTCTCCTCAGGGGAGCTATATCATCACCTGGCAGAGGCCGAGTACGTTTCCCTCCAGTTATCACCTTTGTACCGTGATGGGCTAACTTCTTCCTAGCTAAGCAGGAGGATGGAAACGCATCCAAGAATCTAAAGGTCTGGCGGACGGACACGGCTGAGCACGTTGTAGCATTTGTGCAAAAAAGCCAGACCGGATGGAACCTGCAGTACACGCATGACGAGAAATACTGCGCCCGCGCCGTCTCGAACGTGATCCAGTTCTACGAGTTACCCAAGATGGACACAGTGTGGGGACACCTCCGTGTCGAGGGTGTGTCCGATTTTGCATTGAGTCCCGGAAAGAATTACTCTGTTGCTGCCTTTGTACCAGAGCGCAAGGGACAGCCAGCAAGGGTCAAGGTCTATCAGATTCCGAACTGGGACACAGTTTTGTCTCAGAAAAGCTTCTACAAAGCGGACAGGGTGCAGCTCAAGTGGAACGATCTGGGAACCGCCTTGCTGGTTTTTGCCCAGACTGACGCCGATAAGACGGGAAAGAGCTACTACGGAGAGACGAACCTGTATCTCATGACAGTTGCTGGAAACTACGACTGTCGTGTGCAGCTTGGTGAGCTATCCCGGCCACGTGGCTCCAATTACGCATTCTAACCCCCGCAGACAAGGAAGGACCTATCCACGATGTCTCTTGGTCTACCGATTCCAAGGAGTTTGGAGTGGTGTACGGTTTCATGCCCGCCAAAACCACTATTTTCGATAGTCGAGCAAATGTTGTTCATCAGCTTCCCTCTGGCCCCCGCAACACCATTCTGTTCTCGCCACATGCGCGCTTCGTGCTTGTAGCCGGCTTCGGTAACTTGCAGGGACAGATTGACGTGTACGACCGGCAGGCTGGGATGCGGAAGATTGCGACCATCGAGTCCTCGAACCCCTCTATCTGCGAGTGGTCTCCCGATGGCCGGCATATCCTCACCGCCACGACTTCTCCCCGTCTTCGTGTCGACAACGGCGTGATGATGTGGTACTACACCGGCGAACTGATGTATAAAGCCGATATGGAAGAGCTGTACCACGTGTGCTGGCGGCCCCAGCGTGGTATTTCTCTCCCCAACCCGCTGCCGCCCGCCCCTACCCCTCACGCCTCAGCACTCTCGCACGTAGCCACCTCGACCCCCAAAAAGGCCACCGGCGCCTACCGTCCCCCACACGCGCGCGGCTCCGAGACCCCCCTGCATTTCAAGCGCGAAGACGAGGGCGGGGCGGCCCACATCTACGCCAACGGCAGTGCCGGTCTCAACGGTTTCGGCAACAAGAACCGGCGGCGCGAGGTCCCCGGCGCTGTCCCGCTCGTCCCCGGTGCTGCTCCCGGCGGCGGCGTTTCCCTCGCCGGCACGGGTGCCGGGGCCGACGAGGAATCTGGTCTCTCCAAGGCCGCTCTCAAAAACAAGAAGAAGCAGGCGGCTAAAAAGGCGAAGGCGGAAGCGGAAGCGGCGGAGCGCGAGGGCCGTGAAAAAACCCTCCATGTCCCCACGACACCTAGGAGCAGCTCCCGCAACGGACAACCGAATGGTCGTGGACGCAGCAAGAGTCGGCCCCCGAAGGATGCGCCTACTGGCCCCAAGAAGATGCAGCAGCAGCAGCAGCAGCAGCAGCAGCAGGACGACGGACAGGATGAGAAGAAGGTCCGTGGGCTGCTGAAGAAGTTGCGTGCCATCGAGGAGCTGAAGCAGCGGCTTGCGAAGGGAGAGAAGCTCGAGGATACCCAGCTCAAGAAAATTAAGACAGAGGATGGCGTGAGGAGTGAGTTGGAGGCCTTGGACGCGAATCCGTAGATGAGTGGCGGGGGCTCGTCAAAGGGGTTGGGAGGGGGCGAATTTTGGCGCAAAAAAAATTGCTGGATATTTATGCGAGGGTGAAGAGGAGAGGTGGGGATTTCTTGTATGATGGACGTAGTAGTTCTATGGGAAATCTTTTTTTTTCCTTTTTCACCTCTGGCATTTTTGTTGGGTTGGGTTGAGTTCAGGTGGAGGTAGGGGGCAGGTGGTGTTTTGCTGGTGCGTTTTGTAGGATGTGATGTGGCGTGGGTAGGTGGGTATTTATGGTGTATTGTGATGATAGGGTAGGAATATAGATGATATCTATGATGTGGAGAGCAATCGGTGATGGTGATGGGTGAGGTGGGGAAGGATATTTCAATCTCGTCAGCACAAGCCTACTTAAGTCTTAAGTGCCCACATAGTTACCCCGTTCGGCGATATACGTAAAAGGAACCGGCTGCGAACAGACATTCCTGCCACCGAAATGATCCCAACCAACCGGGTTTTATTCACCTTGATCCCCGGAAAGCACAACAACGACAATGACGATGATGGTTGATATTAATCCCCCCTTCCCACAGCCCAAATTTTAAAAGCTAGAAAAAACTCCATACTCCATCGTCATTACCCTCTCTCCCACAACCTACCACTTCGTCTTCCTCAAATCCACCACATCAAATCCCATATCCTTAACCTCACACACATGTCCCGGCCTCATCGCATCGGTATACACACTATCCTCACCGTGCGGATGAAACAATCCCGCCTGTTTACAATTCACGATCGTCTGCACGCCCGGTGGATCCGTGAGTCTGAACACACCCCATCTTTTTCGAATTAGCCTGAAGTGTTTGGGGGAAGGGGGGGGGAACCTACGAAGGCCTCTTACTCGGCGCACATACGATCGCTATACTCTCCCTCATCATCAACTGGTACCCCGCATGCGTGTGTAGGTCAACACTACTCATGAAACACGTTTGGGTGGGGTGCGTATGGATCCACCCGAACACCAGTAGGTCCTCCTTATCGCAGTACTCGAAGAGCCCCTCCTCGTCTTTTGTGGCGCAGGTATCGCTGGTGGCTTCTTGTTCGGGGATTACGAGGCGGGAGACAAAGAGCGCGTTTTGGATTAGGGTACCGCAGAGGATGCCGCAGGTTTCGAGGTTAGCGGAGGTGTTGGGGTGTGCGATTTGGAGGAAGGTACTGCGGAGCGAGGCAGGGAGGAACATTGTGCGTAGTGGTGTGCCGTTTTCGAGTGTAGCGGGAGTGGAGAATTGTTTTGCGATGGGGGTGTCTGGGGAGGGGGAGTGCGAGTGTATACGTGGTGGGAGGTCAGGGACTTTGGGTGGGAGCGCAGGAGGAGCGGGGGCGTCGAGGTAGACGACGGTGGATTCGGGGTAGGCGTGTTTTGGGGGCCGTGGCGGGGTAGGGTCCCGGTGATGGTGGAGGATTATCGGTGGGGAGGTTAGTCTTGTGGGTGAGTGCTGGCGGCGAGGGACAGTGGGGTATGACCCAATCCAGCGACCGACGCTTGGTTCCTCCCTACGAGCGGCATCTCGTTCGCTCAGCGGCTCGGGGAAGCCGTCGAAGTCGTAGGCACTGACGGAGTCCCTGTCGCTGCTTCTGGGGTAGTACGATTGACGACCTCGAGACTGCTGCGGCGGTTCGGGATCAATGCCCATGCTCAGAGCCTTGACGCTCTCGATGAGAGCCTTCTCATCCTCCAAGGCCTCTTGCTGCTTCCGCTCCTCCTCTAATTCTTCGCGGAAACCCCCGTTGTAGCTAGCCGAGGGCGGAGATGCGTAGACGACGTGTCTAGGACTGAATGTAGCAGTGGTAGGCGTCGCAATCCTCCTGATCTCAGCACCAGTGGAATCAAGCGGTATCTCCCTCCCGGATTCTAAAGCAGCTAATCTCCTCCTCTCCCGCTTGCTCCGCTCTCGTTTCTCAAATTCTTGCCTTGCAATCTCGAGCGCCAGGTTGCCATCCAGGTCCGTTCGCTGTGCCGACTTCAACGGCGGTGAGAAAGGACCCTTAAGGGACGAGGCACTCATCCGTTTCGATAGATCCAGTGCACCTGGGGTACCCTGTCTTCGTGATGACAAAGAGGACATTGTAGATCCAAGCCGTGACTTCGCCGGTTGCTGCTGTTGCTGCTGCTGTTGCTGCTGCCGCGCGGCCTGCTTCGCGGCCTGTCTTGTGACGTATGCATCGTACCTTGCCTCGAGTCGTGGCTTGAGGCGTTCTAGTGTCCGGAGGGCATCCTGGGCTCGTGCGTGTGCTCGTTGAAGGTTGAAGCGGTTTTCGGGGATGTTGCGTTCAGGGTGCGTGGGAAGGTATTGGAGGACGAGCCTGCGAGAATTAGCTAGAGTGCAGCGGAGGAGAGGACAGCATACTCTGTCCAGCGGATGAGGAGGAGGTATGCTTGCTGCTCATCGCCTTCCGAGAGATAGATATTAGACTAAGCTGTTAGCACGGAAACCGGGGGTGCGGGGTATTGAAGCCAACTACCTCTTTTAGCAGGGTATCGGCGGTACGCAGCCAGTAGCGGAGAGGGATCAAAGGGTTGTAGTCGAAGCGAGTAGCTTTTGCTGCGATCTCTTTGATGCTCAGAGGCGGGACAGAACTGGAGGAAGAGGAAGAGTGCGAGGAGGGGTTGTTGGATGTGTAGTCGAATTCCATGGTGGGCGTTTGTGTCGGCGTCGCGGGTTTGTGTCGGCGTCGAGGGGCACTTGATGGGGTTTGGGATGCAGAAGAGGCACCGCTTCTCTGCGAAACGATGTCTAGTGGAAGAGAGAATGCCCCTATCGACGGGAACGACTTCTAAGGGACTCGTTTCTTGGTATGGTACATGTGTTGCGGATGTTGGATGTTGGATGGCGCCGTTGAGGTGCTCATGAGCCAGCCCAGCCAATTAGACCCGGGTGCTGCAAACGCCAAGCAGCGCATGCAGCTTCGGCTTGAGCCAACGGCGCCACCAAAAAACAGGTGGCTCCGATCTTGTTCTCGGCCCGATATTAAAATTCCGCGCCGATTTGAAGTTACACAACGCTCAGCTTTTTTCCAACGTCGTCCAACGCCTCACCCACCACCTCCACCCAAAATCCATGTCAGCGGCAACCCTCCTCCGCAACTCGCTACGAGCGAACCTGGATGCTGCCCGCCTCGCTGCTGGCTCCACCCGGATCGGCTTCATAAAAAAGGTCGACATCATCAACCCCAAACTCTGCGGTGCGTTCCCTCCCCACCGCGTGTGCGTTGCTAATTGTCCCAGATAGGACTCTCGACAAGCTCGCCCTCGAGAATGACTACACCAACACCAACATCGTCGACATGAACCCGGGGCTCGGCGTGTTCTCGCAGTCACTGTACGAACGCCTCCAGCCCCGTTCCCACATCCTCCTCGAGCCCGACAACCGCTACCACGAGCGCCTTACAGACCTTCGCGCCGACTACCCTAACATGTCCTTGGTAAACCTCAACGGCTACAATTGGGACACCTACAACATGCTGTTCGGCACGGGGCCATTTCTTCCCCCCACCTTCTCTGAGCACTACACACCACCGTCTATACAAACGCTCCCAATAGAAGAGGGCATCAACCGCGACCTCCTCTTCGTCGGAAACCTCACCCGCATATCAGACGCCCGACGCGTTATGTCACAGCTACTACAAACCTGCTACCTCTACTCCTGGATACAACAATTCGGCCGCGTTCGCTTCGTCCTCTGGATGCAAGCCGACGACAAAGAGCGCATCATCCCCCAAGTACTACAAGCGCGTGCACGCCCCTCTGTAGTCGCCGATGGCTGCTGCGACGTCACTGAAATCGCCTCTTCCGGCGGCATTCGGACCGGCCGGGGATTCCAAGCCTCCGCCCTCCCACGCACCGAGGTAATCTCCACCCGCCGACCAGTGACCAAACGCCCCGACAGCGTAGATGGTCGCCTCCGCCAAAAAGTCGCCAAAGACGTCGAGAAACTCGAGAAATGGTATGTGTTCCAAAAGCAGCGGGGACCGAAAGCTGTCAAGACCGGCCAGCGCGTGGCGGATCTAGAAGTCCTTGTCACCGCCGGAATCCGCTCCTACCTCGCTCATCGAAACCACGAGGTCTTCACAAACGACACCTACGCCGACGTCCCGCTTCCCGAACTCCTAAAACGCTTTAAAGCGACAGAGGGCGTCCCTCCACCCCCCGTCACCAACGACCCCGATGATATCACACCCGAACAACGCGACGCATTCGCGGAATTCGAGGAGCAGTATCTCGTACCCGGTACCGGCGCGCTCGCACAAGCAAAATCCATCGAAGACGAACAATACGCGCGCGCCCTGGGGGGGGGGGGGGGGGGG